>MDTB01032672.1_pt1 | contig 151338 bp, 164 predicted proteins | sample 811161 | NCBI WGS metagenome assembly MDTB01 (sample SAMN05326650, study PRJNA326480) | marine metagenome | isolation source: seawater | place: Mediterranean Sea | collected 2009 | reverse complement strand
GGTCCCTCTTCACCATCTGGAGTTTCCTCTTCTTCAATTACCTCTTCAGTAGTCTCTTCTTCACTAACCTCATCTTGTGTTTCTTCTTGTGTTTCTTCTTGTTGTTGTTCTTCTGATGCTTGAGCAGTTTGAGGAGTTGGAGCCACCAAAGGTGTTGGTGGTAAAATATTTAGCGCAGTTCCGTAGTTTGCCTGAATTTGAGCCGCACTCAAAATTATCGGAGGAGGTGGTGGAGCGGTAAAACTTGTTATACTTGTAGTAGCACCCACTTGTGCTAGTAGCTGTGTGCCTCCAGCATTACTTACAGATATTTGCCCAACCGCACCGTCAGAATCTTGAAGTAAAGTGAAAGAATTTTCAGTTCCTTCAATAGCTGCTTTACCAGCTACCGTTGTACCCCGAATTCCGATAGTAGCAACAGGAGTTGATACTGTCATCGCATCTGGACCTGTTTTTGCAATTTCCCCACTTACAAAACTAAATGCTCCTTCGATCATATCAACCGCCATACTCCCACTACCAGACGCAGGATCATAAACAAGTTCATCAAGAACCATTTTTCCGCCTTCAGATAAAGAGAGAGTTGTTTTATCTAAGAAAACAAATCCTACTGCACCAGATGCCGAAACTTCAATAGTATCTCCTTGAAAAACAGGATCACCATTAGCCAAGTCATTAACAGTTCCATCTATTCTAATAGCCTTAGCCGTACCCGACAAATTTGACACTTCTCCAATTGACAAAACTTCGACATTATTCAACTGTGTGTACTGAGCAGGTGCAACTGGTCCTGCTAGGATCTTAACAACACTACCTTTAAGTATTAATCCATTAACAGTTTCTATTGCGGGAGGATCTTGATTTTTAAAGAAATCAACAAAGATTAATTTTTCACCATTTTTATTAATTGCAACTAAATCAGTTTGAGTTCTACTGAAATTCGCTTTTAATATCCATTCAGGTGAATCAAAGATATTAAGTCCATTTCCAGCGTAAATATAATCTTCACTAGTTTTATGTGTTGAATAATTGGTAACGTTTTTTAAAGCCATTTTATAGAACTTAGATTATATCTATCTTATCATTCCCAAATATTTAAGTCATTAAAATTTCTGACCTATTCCACCGAAACAAGTTCAATTTTGTCAATAGTTAACTCTCCCATCAGACTTAATAATGTGAAACTATTAATCAAAACCTCTATTTTTGCTGCTATTGAGTCAGCTTGAGCATTAATTAGTGCTGTCTCTCCGCCGAGTACATCCAATAAAGTTCTGTTTCCGGCTTTCCTCTCTGTTCTGGCAAGTTCTAAAAATTCTTGAGAAATTCTAGCTTGATTAGATAAAAATAAAGCATTTCTCTGAGCAGTATTCAGTCCATCCCATGTGGTTCTCAGCATTTGCATAGTCATATCAAATTGATCTTCAATTCTTGTTTCTGCAGCTAAATAAGATTCAAATGCTGCATCTCTGCCAGCATACTCAGAAAAACTCAAATTAAGTGGGTATGTAAAATCAATTTTAGCAGTGGTTTCCCTTTTAAAACCGACGATTCCACCAAAATCTTGTTTCTCAGAGTGACTTAATATACCTTTAACAACAGGAAAAAGACTCGCTTTTGCAGAATTAATGGCCTCCTTACTTATTTCTTTGGATACATTTGCTGTGATTAAAGCTGGATTATTTTTTTTGGCTACCGCCTCGACCTCGTCCAAAGATTTTGGAAGTAAGTCAAAAACAGATTTAGTAAGTAATAATGAATCTAAATTCTTTGGAAAAAATCCATAAACATACTCAAACTCGTGTTTAGCAGTAGCTAAAACACCCTCGAACTGTATTAATCTAGCTTGTGCGCCTGCCAGTTGTGTTTTTGCTTGTAAGACATCAGAAGTTAATCCTCCTCCAGCTGTAACTGCGGCATCTTCTAATTCTGTTTGTTTTTTAATATTAGAAACAGACTGAATAGCATATTTTACACTTTCTCTTGATTGAATAACTCTTAAATATGCAGTCAGAGCTCGGAGCAAAAGATCATTTTCAATTTGATTTCTTAGAGCAACTGATTGTTGAACATTTAGTTGAGAGGTTGTTACATTTGATTTGGTTAATCCAAAATCAGTTATAGTCTGAGTTAATTTTGCTGTTGCATCTCTTGCAGTTAGTTGACTATTGTTTCCAGGACCATACTTAATTATATTCTCATATCCGTGACTTGCTGTTAAATCAAAAGATGGATAATAACCTCCCCTAGCCTGTTTTAATCTTAGTTTAGAGGCATTAATATCAATCCTGGAAGCTTTAATAATTTTATGATTATCAAGCACATTATTTAACGATTTTAATAAATCAAATGAAAAATTATTACCTTCTTGGGCTAATACATCGATAAAGATAAGTACAAAAAAAATAAAACTATAGAATCTTAACATAAGCATATCAGAAGTTATCCACAACTTTAACAGCAAAGTACGTGCCAGTCTATCCTGTTTGCTCTCATAAAAACTCTAAATTAATTGAGAAAAATTGTGAATTTAATTTTTCAGCAAGAATTCTAAATTTCTTTCATCTAATTTTTTTAAGAATTCTTTATAAAGTTGAATGCTTGAAGTTGATAAATTTGACTCATGTTTGAGTTTACTGGCCATTTTAAGACCACTATCACATCCAAATAAAATTCCAGAAGCAACATCAGAACTCAAAATTATTTTTTCAATCAAATCCATTGAATCTGCTGGTTTTATTAAGAAAAATGTGTTTAATATTATCTTTTTAATTCTCTGCCACTTTTTAAAACTTAATAGTTTTTTAAATAAAATAAACTGTAATGCCTTAAGAGTCTTTTCTTCTTGATAATAATGTTTTTTTATTATTCTTTTCCCTTGATGGTCCATGTCATGAGCTAATGAGAGAATTAGAAGTAGAATTTTTTCGAAATCATTTATTTTTTTTTTCTTTGTCAAGATATAAGAAATTAATAAAACAGATTTAAAATGATGTTGATCATGATATTTGTTACTTGTGAAGTTCATGGAACATTTTTTTGAAAGAGTCTTTAAAATACCCCTAAATAATTGAATATTTTTGTACTGCAGATCTCTTAAAAAACAGAAGCAAATCCTCTCAAAATTTGGTGTTTTTTTAACACAAGTTAAATATTTTCTAATTACAAAAATGCTTTTTGGCCATCTTATTTTCATATAACTCAATGATGGAACATTTTTTTCGAATATATTTTGTTTCATTTAGCTTTCATAATTTATGATTGAGTGCATGGAAAAGAATGTGGGAAATCATTTATTAAAGTTTCAACATCAAAATATTCTAGTTTTCTCCAAAAGATTTTTTTTCCTCTTTTTAATTTTAATTTCTTACTGCAATTTTTTGGTATTTCAATAACAGCGTCAACTATTTTTTTAGATGATATTATATTTGTACTTAATTTGTTTCCGTTTTTGATTGATAGAATTATATTGGAATTTATAAAGATTATATCTAGGTCCAAAAGGGTATTTTTCATCCAAATATTGACCACTTGCTTAACATCATATAAGAAAATCATCCCATTTGAATCTTTTAATTTTTTTTTGTACATCAAACCAAGCTTTTTGGATTTAAAATCATCAGCAATATCTAATATCAAAGAAAAAGATTTTTTTTCGTCAAATACAAGCATTTTAGAGGACTTTGCATTGATATCTTTTATAAACAAAAAAAAGCAGGAAAGAAAAATTAAAACAATTAAAAGTTTCATTTTTTAAATTTAAATGGTAATCCTTTATTGATTCTTTTTAGAGTTTCTCTTACCTCATTACTTATATTTTTTTCTTTAGTTATACTGTCTTCTTCAATTTTTTCGTTTATAGAAATATTGTATTTCTCTTTTAAGTTTCTAAAAATATTAATTTCCAATGGAGAGAGTTTTTTTAAATTGTCACTTTCATCTTTGTCAAAGTTTAAATTTGGATTTTGATGTTTTATTCTTTTTAAAGATTTAATAAGTTTTTTTTTCATAATGACAATAATATTATTTTTTGTATAGTTTTAAAGTTATTAAATAATTTTTTGAATTATGGAAACTAATGAACTACAATTAAAAATTATCAGAAAAGAGATGGAAAATGTAAGAGAATTATACCTAAAGTCATACATTTCCAAGGATCTGTATCAAAAAGAAACTAGAAAATTATTTGAAATTGCAACAACTTTGGGTGTCTAATGAATAAAAATATAGAATCAATTAAATTATCAATTACAAAATTTTATGATGATTCAAAAAAAGAAAAGGCAAATATAAGCGATTCAATTGAAATGTTCTGGATAAATGCTGACATTCAAAGAAGAAAAACTGAAGTGATTACTCCTGAATCAGCCAAGGATAACATAACCAGAATTAGACAACTTCTGGCTGCTGCTTGGGCAGAAGATTATAACGAATAATTTACAAACCAAATATTTTTGCTTTTTCATATAATTTGTCAGTTTCTGAAATATATATCCCTTTTGTAATATAACCTCCAATATAAAGCTCTCTTATCGCCGCCATTTCTTCTTCTATAGCAACAAGAACATCAACATATTCATTATTGTTCTTTTCAATTCCAGTCTTATACTCAACATCGTCATGAATTATTCCGTCTACGGTTGGTTTTTTATGTTCTGCCTTTCTAATTACTTTTTTTTTTCTTACTATTCTAAGGCAAATAAATAAAAAAATTACTGAGCAGAAAATCAAAGCTAAAATTAAAATATTTTGGTTATTGTAATCTATAGATTGAACAAAAGAAAAAACACCATTTAAATTTAAGTTAATCATCTTTAAAACAAGATATTGTGTTTACATTTTAATTTTATACTGTATATTGTTCTTATGGCATTATTTAGTTTTAAAAATAATAATAAAAAGAACAAAACTACGTTATCTTTATTTTCAAAAAAACACAACATTTCTTTTAAGGCTTACGAAATCTTGCGAAAACTTATTATTCTTAATAAAGCAAAACAAGAAACACTAGATTTTGCCAGTCCAAAAAATTGGAATCCGAAAGTACTAAAAAATATTTCTCCTCGAGCAACAATGACCTTACACAGGTTATCTGAAAAATACGAAAAAGACAAAAATGGTCTAATATCTCAACTTAATACGAAGCCGAATTATAAAAAAAAGCCTATATCCAAAAGTTCAAAATTACTACTAAACAAAATTAATAAAGATCAGAATAGGTATCAGCATATTGATGTATTAATTCATAAATTGAAAATTAATAAAATCTTAAATTAATTTTTTTTCTTACTATAAATTCCTTGTCTAACTTTTTCTGCTATATTCTCCAAAAATAACGCTATTTTATTGTCATCATTTTGTTTTGCTAATTCTCTTATGACTTCATCAATAAATGCACCTATCGCTATATAAGGATTAATTTTTTCGTTTCGCATTTTCATCATTGCTTCAAGAACCAATAAAGAAGCTTTTTTTTTATCTTCAATCTCTCCCATAACTTTACTCCATATTTACTTTTGGTATATCATACCATCGAGTCGTATAGCAAGGTGAACAAAAATCAGACTTCATAGTCCATCTAAGCTTTTTGTCAATATTATTCTTTTTAGTATTATTAAAACAACTTTTTACATTAGACGAAATTCTAACCTTGCCCTCTCCAAATTTTCTATTCAAGTAATCTATTTTTTTCATTAACTCTTCGTCATTTGAAATTTTTTTTTTTTGATAATTTAAGTCAAATACTGAATTTTGAATATTACTATACTCACATAAATCATAAAGTACGATTCCGACTTTACTATATTTCAAGCCTCTTTTAAAAATAACTTTTAATAAGTTATTTGCTACTTTCCAAATTTTTAATGAATCATTAGTTTCTTCTACAAATGAAAATTTCTCAGAGTCACTTAAATAATTTGTATCATCGTATTTAGACGTCTGTAAAAAAACGTAAATAGATTTACAATACAGTTTACTCTGCCTTAATTTTTCAGATACCTTTTCTGTATAATTAATCAGTGCACATTTAACTTCTTCATAAGAAGATACTTTTTTTCTAAAAGATCTAGAAACACAAATACTTTTTTTAATTTTATTCTCATCATTTACATCAAAACATTTTATTCCTTTTAGTTCTAAAACCGTTTTTTCAATTAGAACACCTTTAGTTTGCTTGATAATTTTCTCATTTATATTTTTGAGTTCAAATGCAGAGTTAATATTTTTAGTTTTAAAATATTTAGATAGCCTCGAACCTATTCCCCAGATTTCTTTGGTATCTATTTCTTTCAAAATATAATCTAGTTCTTTAGAACAAGAAATCATAAAAACACCATTGTAATTTGATGGAATATTATATACATTTTTTTTTGCAACTTTATTTGCAACTTTAGACAAAGTTTTAGTTTTAGATATACCTATACTTACAGGTATGCCAGTCCATTTTAAAATTCTTTTTCTAAGCTTAAAGCAAATATTTTCTTCATCTTTTAATCCCCTTAGATCGATAAAAGCTTCATCGATTGAATAAACCTCAACCTTTGAAAAATTATTTTTAATAATATTCATTACTCTGTTAGAAAGATTTGCATATAAAGAGTAATTAGAAGAACACACTTTAATATTCATAGAGTCGATTTTTTTTTTTATCATAAAGAAAGGTTCTCCCATTTTTATACCTAATTCCTTAGCTTCATTTGAACGAGATATTATACATCCATCATTATTAGATAATACAATAACAGGTCTATTTATTAATTTAGGATTGAAGAGCCTTTCACAAGAAACATAAAAATTATTACAATCCAATAGAGCGATCATAATTAAATCAAATGGTGAATAGAATGAGTAACCACACCCCATATCACCACATCAGAATTTTGATCTAAATTGATTTTAGGATAATTATTATTTTCAGACTGTAAATATTTTAAACAATTAAAATTATCTTTTATAAAGGTTTTAACTGTCAACTCTCCGTCTATTGAGGCAATTATTATAGAATTATTTTTAGGCTCTAAACTACGATCTACTACTAATATATCACCTGGAAATATTCCAGCATTAATCATTGATTCTCCAGTGGCTCTTACTAAAAATGTCGCTTCTTTGTTTTTTACTAAATATTCTTGAATATTTAATTCTTTTTCAATGTAATTATCAGCAGGCGAAGGAAAACCAGCTTCTACTTTATGTAATTGAATAGGTATCTTGTCAATTTTATTCATTCTTATACTTATAGAACATAAGTAGAACATTTTAAAGATATTTTTATTTATTTTTAAAAATTATTTATCTATGTTAAAAAAATTTAAAATCTCATCCTTATGTTGATTTAACTCAGGTGCTTTAACAACAGATTTAGAATCATTAACACTATTAAATTTTATGGGGTTACCTGAAACTTTAAATTTGTGTTTAGGAGATTCAATGTAGTCCAAAAACATATTTCTTTTTAGTAATTGTGAATTTTTGAGAACATCTTTAATTTTGTTGATTTCACTGCAAGGAACATTGTTCTTTCTAAAAAGACTTATCCAATACTTAGTTTTTTCTTTCATCAAAGATTCCTCTAATTTAATTCTTAAATCTTTAATGTTATTATTTCTATTAAGATTATTAGAAAATTTTTTATCTTTAAGAATATCTAAACGAGAGAGACAACGACAAAGATCAGTAAAAATTTTATCATTACCAGCAGCAATAATAATAGAATTATCTTTAGTTCTAAAAGAGCCAAAAGGAGCAATAGAAGGATGATCTGTTGCCATAGGGATAGGATTCTTATTAAGAACGGAGCACCTAGTAATAGCATTCTCAAGAATAGCTATTTGACAATCAAGCATACTGATATCAATTTTTTCACCCAGTCCGGTAAAATTTCTTTTATAAAGCGATGCTAGTATCCCACTAACACAAAATAATCCAGCAGCAATATCTCCAATGGAAGTTCCTACTCTCGAAAAATTATTATCGGACTGACCAGTGATACTCATTAAACCGCCCATAGCTTGTACAATCATATCATAAGCTGGAAGGTTACTTAGTGGTCCAGATTCACCAAAACCACTTATCTTAGCATAGATCAACTTAGGAAATTGCTTTGAAATCATTTTCCATGAAAAACCTAATTTATGTAAAGTTTTAGGCTTAAAGTTTTCAATTAAAACATCTGCTCTTTCTAATAATTTTAAAAGATAATGCTTATCTTTCCTTTTTTTTAAATTAAGAACAATACTTTTTTTTCCATGATTTAAAGATATAAAATAACTAGATTTACTATTAATAAATGGTCCATACCCTCTTGAATCGTCCCCATGAGGCTGTTCAACTTTAATTATATTTGCTCCCAGATCACGTAAAATTGATGAGGCAAAAGGACCAGATAAAACTTTTGTCAAATCAATCACATTAATTCCTTCTAATGGTAATTTTTTAGTAAGCGTATTTTTCATTTTTAATCTCTTTTTCAAAATTTTTTTAAAAAGTTAATAGTAATTATCTTATATTTTTATTTTACTTTATTATTATAAAAAGTTTAAAATTTTTAAATTCAAATACAAAGCTAAATTTCTTTTATAAATAATTTATTGAGTTATTATTGTAAATAAACTTCAAAAAATTTAATACCAGAAACGTAATGAAATCTGAAAAAAATAAAACCAATTTTCTAGAAAAATTCTCTATCAATTTGAATCAATCAGCAAGAGAGGGTAAGTTGGACCCTGTTATTGGAAGAGAGGATGAGATTAGAAGATGCGCTCAAGTTTTATCAAGGCGAACTAAAAATAATCCCATTTTGATTGGTGAACCCGGTGTTGGAAAAACAGCAGTTGCAGAAGGTCTTGCGCTTAGAATCATTAACAATGATGTTCCAGAATCTTTAATTAATAAAGATATTATTTCCCTTGATCTTGGAGCATTAATAGCGGGGGCAAAATTTAGAGGAGAATTTGAAGAAAGGTTAAAAATAATTTTAAATGAAATTACAAATAATATTGATGGAATAATCCTTTTTATAGATGAAATTCATACTTTAGTTGGGGCAGGAAAGTCAGAGGGTTCGATGGATGCCTCCAACTTACTTAAACCCGCTCTTGCAAGAGGTGAGCTTCGTTGCATCGGAGCAACGACATTAAATGAATATAGAGAAAATATAGAAAAAGATGCTGCACTTGCTAGAAGATTTCAACAAGTATTAATTAATGAGCCATCAATCAACGATTCAATTTCTATTTTAAGAGGATTAAAAGAAAAATATGAAATTCACCATGGAATAAAGATACTTGATTCTGCTTTAATTTCTGCTGTTAAACTTTCAAAAAGATATATCAATGACAGATTTTTACCTGATAAAGCAATTGATTTAGTCGATGAAGCTGCATCTAGTTTAAGAATTGAGGTAGATTCAAAGCCAGAAGAACTCGACGTAATTGAAAGAAAAATCTTACAAAATAAGATTGAATCTGAGAGTATAAAAAAAGAAAATGATGATCTCTCTAATGAGAGATTTTTAGTATTGAAGAATGAAACAAAAAAACTAGAAAATCAGTACCAAGAATTGGACAAGCAGTGGAAAGAAGAAAAAAATAAAATCAATCAAATTCAAAAACTTAAGTCGAATATTGAGCAGGAAAAAAATAAACTCAGCATACTACAAAGAGATGGCAAATTAACAGAAGCAGGGGAGATAATATACTCAATAATACCATCTCTTGAAAGTCAACTCAAAAATTTTGAAAAAAAAAATAAAAACCAAATGTTATTTTTAAAAGAATCTGTTTCCGAAAAAGAAATTACAGAAGTTGTTGCAAAATGGACAGGAATCCCAATTAATAAAATGTTAGAAAGTAAGAATGAAAAAATTTTAAATATTCACTCAGAATTAAAAAAAAAGATTATTGGACAAGATGATGCAATAAAATTTATTTCTTCAGCGGTTCAAAGGTCCAGTGCTGGCATACAAGATCCTGATAAACCAATAGGTGTTTTTATGTTTTTAGGCCCTACGGGCGTTGGAAAAACAGAGCTTTCAAAGGCTTTGTCAAGATTTTTATTTAATGAGGAGAATGCTTTTTTAAGGATTGATATGTCAGAATATATGGAAAAACATTCAATATCCAAGCTCATTGGCTCACCACCAGGCTATATAGGATACGAAGATGCTGGAATTTTAACGGAACCAATAAGAAGAAGACCCTATCAAGTTATATTGCTGGATGAAATTGAAAAGGCCCATTTAGATGTATTTAATCTTCTGTTACAAGTTTTTGATGATGGAAGATTAACAGATAATAAGGGAAAAACTGTTAATTTTAAAAATACCATTATAATTATGACTTCCAATATTGGTGCTGAGCACTTTGAGTTCGAAGATTCAGAAAAAAACAAATTACTTACAAGAAATAAAATTTTAACAGAAATTAACAAATCATTTAAGCCAGAGTTTATAAATAGAATTGATGAAATTGTAATTTTTGATAATCTAAGTGAAAATGATCTCATTAAAATTGTGGATATACAAATTTCTAAATTAAAAAACCAACTTTTAGAAAAAAATATTAAAATTAAAATTAAAGATAATGTAAAAAATTGGTTAGCTGATAAAGGTTTTAATCCTGCTTTTGGTGCTCGACCTTTAAAAAGAGTAATTCAAAAATATTTGATTGATGAATTAGCAAAAAAAATATTATCTTTGAACACAACAAAAAGCTTAGTTTTTGAAATATTTTTAAAAAATGATAAATTAATAATAGAAAAATTATGAAAAATATCGCTTTTTTAGGTTTAGGTATTATGGGTAGTAATATTGCTTCACATATTGTGAAGAGGTATGGTAAAATTACAATCTTTAATAGAAATATTAAAAAAAGTCACGAATTTAAAAAAAAACACAAAAAATTTGAAGTAATAATCGTTAATGAACCAAAAGAAATAATTCTTGAAAATCAAATTTTCATTTCTTGTGTTGGAAATGATTCAAGTTTGAGAGAAATTTTTTTCTCAAAAAAAGGCCTATTTCAGAAGATTAAAGAAAATAGCTTTGTAATAGATCATACTACTGTTTCCTCTCACACTGCGATTTCCTGCTTTGAAAAATTTAAAAGTAAAAAATCTTTTTTTTTGGATGCTCCTGTAAGTGGAGGAGAAATAGGTGCTAAAGAAGGGAAGTTATCAATAATGGTTGGAGGTGATAGGAAAAAATTAAAAGAAATTGAAGAAGTAATTGGTTTATATGCAAAATCCATAACATATATGGGCAAGTCAGGAAATGGTCAGTTGGCGAAGATGGTTAATCAGATTTGTGTAAGTGGAGTATTGCAAGGTCTTGCTGAGGGTTTGAACTTTGCAAGATTAGTTGGTTTAGATTATGAAAAATTATTTTCTGCAATTAAAAACGGCGCAGCACAATCTTGGCAAATGGATAATAGATCAAAAACAATGTGGAATGATAAATTTGAATTTGGGTTTATGAATAAATGGATGAAAAAAGATCTTAATATAGCTATAAATGTGGCCAAAAAAACTGGGGTTAAATTAGATAATACAAAGAAAATTTTAAAGAATTATGAAAAATTAATAAAATTAGGTTACAAGAATTTTGATACTTCTAGCTTAATTAAACTTCTTAATGAGAACTAGTTATAGATAATTCCATAAATTTTCATGATCAAATCGTTTACACCTTCACCAGACAGAGCCGATATAAAGGTATTATTACTTGAGAAAAACTTTACTCGTTGTTTCATTTCCATTAAATCAATTTTATTAATTATGTCAATAATCCTTGGATCATCGCTTTCAATACCTAATTCATATAAAATTTTTAGCACATCTGACTTATGATTTAAATATTCAGGATTTGATATATCACGCACGTGTAGAATGATATCAGAGTTTATGATCTCATCCAAAGTAGATTTAAATGCTGCAATTAAATGGGTAGGTAGTTGTTTTATAAAACCAACTGTATCAATAAAAAGAAAGAGTTTACCATTAATATTTATCTTTCTAATTGTCGAATCTAAAGAAGCAAACAACATATCTTTTGAAAGAATATTTGAATTAGTTAAATTATTGAAAAGAGTCGACTTTCCTGAATTTGTATATCCAACTAAAGAAATAATAGGAACATTATTCTTCTTTCTTCTATATCTTTGTAAATTTCTTGTTTTATTGATAATTTTTATTTTTTTTTTAATCCTATTTATTTGATCAGTTATCTGCCTTCTATCAGATTCAATTTGCCTTTCGCCAGGACCACCCATGAAACCAGCTCCTCCTCTTTGTCTTTCAAGGTGTGTCCATGACCTTACAAGCCTACTTTTTTGATATTCTAAGCTAGCTAATTTAACTTGTAATTTTCCTTCATTTGACTTTGCGCGTGCACCAAAAATTTCAAGAATTAGGCCTGTTCTGTCAATAATTTTACAGTTTAAATCTTTCTCTAGATTTCGTTGTTGAATAGGAGCTAAATTACAATTAATAAATAATAAATCACTCCTATTTTTTACAATCAATTCTCTCAACTCATAAACTATACCAGTGTTTATGTATGTCTTTGAATTTATTTTTTCTATTCCAATACTTCTTTTATAAACTGTCTTTAAATTTATAGCTTCACTAAGCTTTATTGCTTCGTTTAAATCTGCTTCTTTGTTATTCCTATTTAGTTTTAAATATGGATGAATAATAATGACACTATTATCCATTTTTTATAGATTGCTTTCTTTGATACTTTTGAAAAATTGCAATTAGTAACTTAGTTATTTCACCCGGTTTGCCTGAAGAAATTCTCATTTCATCAATTGATAAAACAGGTAAAATGCCAACAGTTGTACTTGTTAAAAAAGCCTCTTTGCAGTTGTATGCTTCTTTTACATTGAAGGGTTTTTCTTTAACTTTTAAGTCATTCTTTTTTGCTAGCGCAATTACCAAATTTCTTGTTACCCCTCCTAAAATGTTGTTATTTTTTGGATGGGTTTGAATTTCGTCATTATGATTTACGATAAATGAATTTGAGGTTGTACCCTCAGTGATCTCAGAATTTATATTTTTTTGCCATATCTCATAGACGCCTAGTTTATGTGCTTTTTCTTTTCCTAGAACATTGGGTAACAAAGATATAGATTTTATATCACATCTGCTCCATCTTAAATCTGGAAAAATTTTGACTTTAATTCCTTTTAATAAATCCTTATAGTCTTTTTCTGGAAAAATTGAAATTATAACATTGGATTTTACATTCAATGGAAATTTATGATCCCTCTTAGCAGTTCCTCTTGTCACTTGAACATAAACGTATCCACTTTCAAAATTATTTAGCTTGATCAGATTATTAATAATTATTTTCAGCGATATTTTATTACTAAAGGGAAAAACTATTTCAATAGAAGACAAAGAATTTTCAAGTCTTTGAGTATGATCTTCAAAATTTAGTAAGAAAAGATTTGAAAATTTTATTAATTCATAGACTCCGTCAGAAAAATTAAAACCTCTGTCTTCGATCGAAATTTTTGCATTCTTTTTTGGCAAATATCTCCCATTAACATAACTGATACTCATGAGAAGAACTCAATTTTTACTTCAGAAAATTTTTCAACTTCCTTTATAGATTTAGGATCAGTGTATAAAATAATTTTATCATTTATAAGTATTTCAGTATTATCATCTGGAAAAATAACTTTTTTATTTCTTATTATTCCACCAATAACAATAGCTTTTGGCAACTCAAGCTCATTAATTTTTTTATCTGCAAATTTTGAAGTCTGTAAAACTTCGATCTCCATTATCTCTCCCCTATTATCTCCAAAATCGTGAATTTCCGTGACCTTTCCTCGTCTTACATATTGCAAAATTGCGGACGTTGTAATATTTTTTGGACTTACTAGTACATCTAAATTTAATTTTTTTGATAGTTGTCTATAAACCGAATTATTTACAATAGCCATTGACCTTGGGCAGCCAAGTTCTTTTGCTAATAAAGTTGCAAAAACGTTAACCTCGTCATCATCAGTTACAGCTATAATAGCTTCTGAGTTAGATACCCCGGCTTCTTCCAAAAGCCCAACATCAAGTGCATCTCCATACAGTATAACATTTTGTTCTTGTAATAAATTTACAATTTCTTCAGACCTTTTTAAATTGCTTTCTATAACCTTGCAGATTACATCTGGAAAATTTTCTTCTATAATCTTTATCAAATTCAAACCTATATTACCTGCGCCAATTATAACAACTTTTCTAGTTTCGAGAATTTTTATTCCAAAAACTCTAAGTGCTCTATTTAAGTCCGAGTTTCTAACTGAAAAATAAATATCATCGTTAGGATAAATTTCAGTTTTTCCAGTGGGAACAACAATTTCGTTATTTCTAAAGATAACAAAAATCTTTATCTCTAAACCAGCAAAAATACCAGGGAACATTCTTAAAGGAGTATTGATAACAGGACAATCTTTCTTTATGGACAAACCGATAATCCTAAGCATGTCATTTCCTAACAATATTGAATCAAAAGCCCCAGGTGTATTTAATTTTCTTGATATAGATTTAGCAATTTCTAATTCTGGTGAAATTACTACATCAATTGATAAATTTGATTTAGAAAAAAGTTCTGACCACTTATCATCAAGATAATTCGCTTCCTTTATTCGTGCTATTTTTACTGGGAGCTTAAAAATATATTCTGAAACTTGGCAAGTTAATATATTTAATTCGTCATTGTTTGTTACCGCTATAAGCATATCAGCCTCATCCGCTCCAGCTTTTTCTAAAACACTTGGATATGAATGTTTACCACAAATACTCTTAACGTCTAAATTTTGATTAATTGTTCTCAACAAATCCTCGGACTCATCAATAATCGTTACATCATTATCTTCAGAGACCAATTGTTTTGCTATATTAGAACCTACCTCGCCAGCTCCGCATACTATTATTTTCATTTATTTTCGTTTATTTTTATATTTAAATTCTTTATTTTTCTATATAGTGCTGTCCGCTCCATACCAATAAACTCAGAGGTTTTGAAAATATTATTTTTATTTTTTTTAAGTTGAAATTCTATATAATTTTTTTCAAACATTTCTTTTGATTGTTTAAAGGGTTTATCCAATAGATCAAGTGGAATTATATAATTTGATTTTGAAGAGTCTAGATATAATTTTATTTCTTCAGGTATCAAATCAAAAGTTATTATCTTGTTATTATCATCAGATAACGTAATCAAAATCCATTCAACTAAGTTTTTTAATTCTCTAACATTACCTCTTAAATTCAAAGACTTAAAATATTCTATACACCCAAGGTTAAATTCTTTTCTTTTTAAGTTATTTTTAACAATAAAATCATTTAAAAAAATATTACAAAGACTTTTAATATCATCAGATCGATCTTTTAATGACGGAATTTCTATTGGAAGAACATTGAGTTTAAAAAATAAATCTTCTCTAAACTTTCCATCATTTATTAATCTCGTTAAATTTGATTTTGAAGTCGCAATAATTCTTAAATTAGTTTTTTGAATTTTAATGCTATTTAGTTTTGTAAAACTCTGAGTTTCTAAAAATCTTGTTAATTTACCCTGGATTTTTAGAGATAAATCTTCAATTTGATCAAAAACTATGGTTCCACCATTAATTTTCTCTAAGACTCCTTTTTCAAAAAAGCCATCCTCTTTTTCAATTCCAAATAGTTCTTTCTCAAAATTTTCTGAGCTTAAATTGGCACAGCTTATTACATAAAAAAGCTTTTTTGATCTGTTTGAAAGCCTGTGAATTGTTTTTGCTATAATTTCCTTACCTGATCCTGCAGGTCCAGTTAATAAAATAGATGATTCAGTTTTCGAAACTTTTTTTATCAAATTAAAAATACTTTCAGTTTTTTTTGATTCATAAACAAACTCTGATTTAAGATCCGTGTTAGTCAATTCATTTAATTTTAATTTTAAAGTTACGTTTTCTATAGCCTTATTAACTTTAAAAATCAGAAGTTCACTTTCAAATGGTTTTTCTAAATAGTCATAAGCTCCATTTTTGATTGCACTTACTGCAGTTTCTACATTTCCATGACCACTAATCATTATTACAGGTAAATTCTCATTAAATTCTTTAATTCTTTTCATTGTTTCAAATCCATCCAATTTCGAATTATTTAGCCATATATCAAGTATAACTAAACAGATATTTTCATTCGCAAGAATTTTAAATGCTTCATCGCTTGTATTTGCAGAAACACTTTTTAAAGAGTTATCGCCTAGCAGCCCATTTATTTGTTCACAAATATCTACTTCGTCATCTATTATTAAAATCTTTAGTTTTTCATTCATATTAGTTAGGTATATCAGGTTTTAGGGGTAAAATAATTTCAACTGATGCTCCTCCTAATGACTTGCTATTTGATAATTTAATCTGTCCATAATGCTCCTCTATAATTTTTTTGCAAATTGATAATCCGAGACCTGTACCATTTTTTTTATTCGTAATATATGGATCGAAAAGGTTTTCTTTATTTTTTGGGAAACCTTCACCATTGTCTTCAATTAAAACTGAGATACTAGTATTATTTTTTTTTATTATTGCATGAATTTTTTTTTTCTTTTTTACTACATTAGATTCAATAGCATTTTTAAGAATATTGTTAAATACTCTCATTATTTGACTTTTATCTGCTTTAATAAATAAGTTTTGAAATTTACTTTCACACTTAAATGCAATATTTTTATGGATAACTTCTAAGTTATCAAATTCCTTTATTAAAATTTTACTAAGGTCTACCCTGGAAAATACACTAATAGGCATTCTTGCAAATTCTGAAAATTCCGTAACTAATTTTTCAATATCATTTACTTGCCTAATTATGGTTTGGGAACATTTTTCAAAAATATCCTTGTTAAGTAATTCTTTTTTAAAATTTGACTGCAATCTTTGTGTTGAAATTTTAATTGGTGTTAACGGGTTCTTAATTTCATGAGCAAGGTAGCGAGCTACATTTGACCAGGCAGCTTTTTTTTGTGCTGAAATTAATTCAGATATATCATCAAATGTTAAAATAAAACCTACTAATTTTTCTTTTTGTAATTGAGGACTTATTTTTAAACTTAAAGTTTTTACTTTATCATTAATAAGAATATTAAATTCTCTCTCTAAAAGTCTTTGAGATTTTGAGGCCTCAATAATTAGAGGATTCATTTCAGGAAATAGTTTTATTAGATTTTTTTCTTTTACATTCTTTTCTAAAATTTCTTGTGACCTTTTATTATATAATAAAACAAATGATTTAAAATCTATGTACAAAATTCCTGCGCTAACTCCTTCAATAACAGCTTCAGTAAATTTTCTTCTTAAATCCAATGTCTGTTTGGCTTTAAAAAGATTATTTTTTTGTTCAAGAAATTTATCGACCATTAAATTAAGGGATTTACTTAATACATTAAAATCTTGAAATTCTGAAAAATTTTGTATTCTTGTTTTTAAATTTCCCTGACTTATTTTTTTTGAAGCACTAATAATTGTTTTAATTGGAAAAATAATTTTATTAGCAAATAATAAACCAAACCATATTGACAAGGAAATTACTAAAAGATTTACTGCGATGAATAATTGATAGAATTGAAATTGAAAATTTTTGATTTTTTTTTCTAAATCGAAGTATTCGTTAGCTGCTGTATTTACATTATCCAGTCTATTTAACACCAAGCTGTCAACATTTTTTCCTGCATAAAGATAAGTAGGAATAACTCTGTCTAGTTTAATAAGACCTCTTACTTTATTATTTTCTTTGTTGGTGAAAATCGATATATCTCCGTCATCTGCCCTAAAAATAGTCCAAAGAGGTGGAGGTGGTTCTTTATCAATTATGAAACTATTACCTATTTTTGCTAAAAGCTGCCCACTTCTCTCGAAAATAATCACTTCATCTAATAATTTTATAGAAATAAGAGATTCTAGTAAGTTAGTTAACCTGTCTTTATCTGTGAAGAATGCAACTTTTTCATTATTAATTTCTTTACTTAAAAACACTAAGTCATTTCTTAGATTGTTACTATGTTCTTTAAAATATGATTCAGAAATATACTTGGAACCAAGTAGAGCAGTCTGTACTTTTCCGCTAAACCAATTTTTGACTCCTTGATCAAAAAAAATTAGAGAAAATAAAGTAACTAAGACTGAGGGAATCAAAGTTAAAAAAGCAAAGAGTGCACTTAGTTGAATATGTAAATTTGAACCAGAATTTTTAGTTTTTTTATAAGACCAAAGAATCTTTATCCTGTAAGCAATAATAAAAACAATTATCAATATGATAAATAAATTCATTATCAGTAAATGAGATAGATCAAATAGAAAAAATTGATTCTTTATGTATCCTGATAAGATAAGAAAAATAAAGAAACTAAGCAAAAAAGAAGAGGCAAACAATAAAAACAAGATAGAATTCTTCCTGCTTTTTAAATAGTTGGATATTTTGATAATAAAAGTTGTATTCAAAAAATGTCCTACTTGTAAATAATTTTTAAAGTTTTTATTTTTTTTCTCAATGTATTTCTGTTGATACCCAAAATCATGGAAGCTTTAATTTGATTTCCACCACAAAATTCTAGTGTTTTTTTTATCAAAGGTTTTTCAAATTCCATCATTAATTTATTATATAAATTTAGTTGAGTGTCATTTTCGTTTTTATCAAAAGCAGAGAAAAAATCCTCTAAATGTTCATCTATAGTTTTTGAAATAGATTGTTTTGAGGGCGAGGTAATTTCCTTTTTTGCATCATAATGGTTTTCTAATTCCTCACTTATAATAGATTTTGTAATTACAGATTCAGAATAAAGAACAGAAATTTTTTTAAATAAGTTTTCTAATTCTCTTACATTACCAGGCCAACTGTAATTTTCAAGAATATCATTCGAAGAAATATCTAATTTTTTCATACTTTTACTAAACTTATTTAGGAAATAATTTGATAAAAGTAAAATGTCTGATTTTCTTTTTCTTAATGAAGGTACATTTATATTAACTACATTCAATCTATAAAAAAGATCTTCTCTAAATAGACCAGCCTCAACATCCTCTTTTAAATTTTTATTTGTTGCTGAAATAATTCTAACATTAGATTTTAATATAGACCTCCCACCTACTCTGGTAAATTCACCAATTTGAAGTACTCTCAGTAATCTGGCTTGGATATCAAAAGGCATGTCTCCAATTTCATCCAAAAAAAGAGTTCCACCCTCAGCTTTTTCAAAAAAGCCAATAGTAGTCTTATCTGCTCCAGTAAATGCACCTTTCTCATATCCAAAAAGTTCACTTTCAATTAATTCTTTTGGGATAGCTGCCATATTTAAAACTATAAATTCTTCTTTAGATCTTGGGCTAAAATCGTGAATAGCCTTAGCAACAAGTTCTTTGCCAGTACCAGATTCTCCTGAAATTAATACTGTCAAATCAGTTTTCATTAACTTTGCAATTGTTTTATATACATTTTGCATAGCTATTGAATTTCCAATGATTGGTAGTTTTCCCTCGTCTATTATATCTTGCGAGATTACAAACTTTTTTACTTTTTGAAAAGCTCTATTCACTACAATAGTAAGATCGTTTAAGTCAATAGGCTTTGTTAGATATTCATATACATCTAATTCATTAGCTCTGACTGCGGTCAATAAATTATTTTTTTTACTAATAACGATTATTTTAGTAACAAGTTTTTTTTTTTTAATTTTTTCAACTAATTCAAGTCCATCCCCGTCTGACAACTCGACATCAGTAATAACTAAATCAAAATGTTTTTTACTAATCTCAATCCATGCTTCTGATAGTGTTGATACGGTATCAATTAAAGTATTTGAATTCTTTAAAGCTTTTACCAGAATTTTTTTTAAAGAAATATCACTATCAATTATGAGAATTTTATTTTCCATCATAAAATAGGTAAGGTTATTATATATTCAACTATTCCATTTTCAAATTTAACCGAAATATCACCATCATTTTCAATTATAATTTTTTTTAACAAATAAAAATTGTAACCTCTTTTTTTTGGGTTATTTGTATACAAAGGAAGAAAAATATCATTAATATTTTTATCATCAAACGATTTATTATCTTTTATTGAAATAGATAAAAAGCTTTGTTTTTTTTTTTCATTCAAGTGACTTACTTTTTTTTTAAACCCTAATAAAAAAGAGGTTTGAATTTCTATATATCCTTGATGCTCATCTAAAATATTGACGGAGTTTTGAATTATAAGATTTAGTGCTTTCTTAATTTCTATTTTATGAAAATAAAAAACTGGTATAGATGGGTCAAACTTTTCAATTATTTTATATTTTTGTTTATTTTCATACTGATCAATAATGTTTCTTAAAATTTCATGAATATTATTTTTGGTGGGTTGGAGTACATTGATTTTTTCATTTTCAAAAAATTTTAACAGATTCAATACTTTCTTGGTTTCCTGTTCTATGATTTCTATGATCTCAAAATCATTCTTTTTTTCTTTTTTTAATAAGTAAACTGAACCCCTTATATTATTTAACGGGTTTCTTATGCGATCAACAACATTGGCTATTACATTATTCAAATAGATAAAATTTTCGAAGGTCTCATTTTTATTTTTAATTTTTTGATTTTCAGTTTTAAAAAAAATTAATAAATTTTTCTCATCCATACTTATAATTTCTAGTTTGGATTTAACTTCTTCCTTAAAGATTTTAAGTTTTAAATCATCATATATAAATTTACCATTTTTTTTTTTCGAATTTAAAATGCAGTCATAAATTATTGATGTTTTATTAAAGATATCTTCTAGTTTTTTTCCAATAAGTTTATTTTTACTTTTTTTTATTAAATTTTCAAATTCATAGTTGACATATTTTATTTCAAAAGTTTTCTTTTCAATTATTAAGATGCCATCGGATATGTAATCAGTAATTTGAAAATTATACATTATTGATATATTGGTTTTCTATTACAAAAAAACTATTAATCAAATCTAGAACTTCAGATTTGTTAGTTGTTGAATTAATCATATTTCTAAATGAATTCGAATTCTTGAATGACTTTGAGTACCAACCAAGATGTTTTCTGAAATTTTTAATCCCAGGAAAAACACCATAATGTGATAAAGATAATTCAAAATGTTCTAAGATTATAGATTTAATAATTTTAATATCAGGCTTAATAAATTCTTTGTTATCTAAAAAAGACCTCACTTCTCCAAAAATCCAAGGTTTTCCATATGAGGCTCTGCCAATCATAATTGCGTCCGCACTAGATTGTTTTAAAACTTTATGTACGTCACCTACTGTAATTATATCTCCATTTGCAACAAGTGGGATTTTGACAACTTTCTTTACTTCTTTAATAAACTTCCAATCTGGTTTACCTTTGAACATCTGACATCTTGTTCTTCCATGAACTGTTATCATTTTAATACCATTATCCTCAGCAATTTTGGCTAATTTAGGAGCATTCCTATTTTCTGAGTTCCATCCCGTTCGCATTTTTAGCGTTACAGGTATTTTTACAGATCTTGTTATACTTTTAATTATATTCTCCGCGAGCTGTTCTTTTTTCATTAAAGCTGAGCCGGCAAAACCATTAACTACTTTTTTAACAGGACATCCCATATTAATATCAACAATATCTGCTCCAATATCTTCACATAATTTTGCGGCATCGGACATAACATCACTTTCACAGCCAGCAATTTGGATTGCAAGAAGTTCATTTTTATTTTTCTTTGCCATCTTCAACGTTTTTTTATTTTTCTTGATTAAGGCTCTACTTGCAATCATTTCTGAAAAAACGAGACCTGGTTTAAATTTTTTAACAATTTTTCTAAAAGGTAAATCACTCACTCCTGACATAGGGGCAAGCAAAACATTATTTTCCAATTTAATTTTTCCTACGAACATAATAATCTATTTATATACTTTAATTAATTAATTTATAACCAAAATATCCAAAATTAATAAGAAGATATGAAAGTAAAACTAAATTAAAAATTTTTTTACCGCTTAAACCAAATATTTTTCGTATAATTAAGAGAGCCCATATTAAAATGAAAGTAAATATACTTATTATTGATTTTTCATTCATGATATAGAGCGAAAGTGAAAGCTCATTGCTATAAAAGAAACCAGAAATTAGTGATAATAATAAAAACATTTGTGTTGCATACAATAATCGAATGGTTATTATCTCACTTTCGTAAATTGAAGGTAAAAGTTGATAAAAAATGCTCTTTTTACTATAAGAATTTTTTAAATTTTTTTCTTGTGCAAAAACTGCAATTGATGATATCGCAGAATTTGTTAAAAATGAGTATGCAAGAAGAGAAGTAATAATATGAATAGTTAAAAGTTTATTCTCAAAAAGAATTGTATTCTTATCCAGACTGTTCACTCCATAAAAAGTAAAGCAACATATTAACAAAACAATGCAAAAATAGGGAACAAATAATAACCTAAGTCTAATAAATCTAAAATCAATTAGACAAGAGAAAAAATATATTAATAATATAATAGAAAATGTAAGATATAAAATTAGAGTCAAATAATTATAATTTTTTTCAAAAGTTAAGTTTAAAACGATAAAAAAATATGCACAAAAAGTACTTAATAAAGAATACAAAAATAAATTTTTGGTAAATTTATTTTTTCTATTGATATCTAGAAAAGATATTCCTACAAAAAGAACAAATAATAAAAAGGGTTGGATATTAATTAAATATTTTTGACTCATATAAATTAACATAATATAAATTGAAAATTGTTATAATCAAATAAAAAAATGTCAAAGAAAGTTTCAGTTATTGTTCTATGTGCGGGAATTAGTGCGAGATTTAAAAGCAAAGTTCCTAAACAACTTTATAAAATAAATCAAAAATCGTTACTACAAATTAATCTAGAAAACTTTTCTGAAAATAAATTTGTTGATGAAATAGTAGTAGTAAGCTCAAAAAAGTATTTAAAAGAAACAACAGAAATTTCAAAAAATTTTACTTCCCAAATTGTAATCGGAGGTGATACAAGGCAGCAATCAGTTTTTAAAGGCCTTAAAGAATTAGAGAAAAATCCTCCAATGTTTGTTTTAATTCATGACTGCGCTCGACCATTTGTAAGTCAAAATTTAATAAATAAAATCGTAAAAAATGCTTCTTTAAAAAATGCAGTCATTCCTACAGTAAAAATTGTTGATTCGGTTGAAAGAATCACTCCAACAAAATCTGAGATAATTAATAGAGAACACCTATTTGCAATACAAACACCTCAATGTTTTCCATTTAGAGTAATTTATAATGCTCATAAAAATATAAAATCTGTTTCATTTACAGACGATTCGTCATTAGTAAAAAAATTCAATTTTCCAATAAAAATAATTAACGGTTCAAGAAGAAATATAAAAATTACGTCTAATAATGATTTATCTTTTTCTAAGATGATATATAATTCATATTATGCTGGAAATACAATGATTAAAGTGGGACTTGGTTATGATGTTCACAAATTTGAAAAAGGAGACAAAATAACTTTATGCGGTGTTACCATACCTTTTGATAAAAAGCTAATAGGACATTCTGATGCAGATGTTTGTTATCATTCTATAGTTGATGCTATTCTTGGATCATTATCATTAGGAGATATTGGAGATCACTTTCCACCTAGTCAAAAAAAATGGAAAAATGCGGATTCAAAAATTTTTATGATTTTTGCCAAAAAAAAACTTATTGAAAATAATGCTGAAATACAAAACCTTGACCTTACTATAATTTGTGAAAAACCAAAGATAGGAATATATAAAAAAGAAATGAAAAAAAAAATATCCTCAGTTTTAGATTTAAGTATAGAAACTATTAACATTAAAGCGACAACCTCAGAAAAACTTGGATTTACTGGCAGAGAAGAAGGTATAGCTGCTCAATCCATTGTACTAATAAAGTGTGAAAAGTAATAAAATAAATAATTTTTATCAATTATGTGCCTCATCTTTTGGAGTTGGTTTTTTCCCTTATTTTCCTGGAACAATAGCATCTTTGATTATTCTAGTTCCAATTTGGTATCTTAAGCAAATATTTTCACTTTACTCTTTTATCTTTTTTATTTTTTTACTAACAATTGTGTTTTTATATGTAGTAAGTAAGGCAATTGAAAATTTAGAAGATAAAGATCCAAAATTTATTATAATTGACGAGTATCTTGGACAAAGCTACGCTTTAATTTTTTGTGATGAGAATTTACTGCAATATTTTTTTGCATTTCTTCTTTTTAGAATATTTGATATTGTTAAACCGTTTCCAATAAATTTGATTGATTTACATAAAAACTCTTTTGGTGTTATATTTGATGACATTCTAGCTGGAATATTTTCTGGTTTAATTATTTATTTTTTTATATGGATTTAAAATTAAAAACTAAATTACTATTTAATTTACTAAAAAAAAAAAATATTATGTTGTGTTCTATCGAGTCCTGTACTGGAGGTTTATTTGCAAACACGATAACTTCTATACCTGGAGCATCAGATTTTTTTGAATTTGGCTTAGTTACATATTCTAATCACTCCAAAATGAAATTTGCAAAAGTTTCTAAAAAAGATCTTGATGATTTTGGAGCTGTTAGCGAAAAAGTTTGCCTCGCTATGTCTAGGAACATCCTAAAATCATCTTTATCGAAAAAATGTTTATCTATAGCCTGCACCGGAATAGCTGGACCTAAAGGTGGAACAAGCACGAAGCCAGTAGGAACACTTTTTATCTCGATTGCATCGAATGCAGATAGTTATGTCTTTAAAAAAAATTATAAAAACCTCACAAGAAAACAATTTCAGGTTAAAACCGTATTTCTAATGATAGAATCACTAATTAACATTATTAAAAATATTTAGTAAAAAATCACTTTTTCGTTTTCTGACTTCATAAATAATTCTTGTTTTATTAAGCTACTTTTAAAATCTAAATTATTAGAATTATTGTATAAATCAATTAGCTCTTTCACATCTAATATTTTTGAATCAAGCTTTTTAATTTTATCATTTAAAACTATTATTGCATTCTTTTTTTTAGATAAATCAAAATAACTACTATCACCAAAAAATAAGCTTATAAAAATAAATAAGGAACTAAATAACAGTGAATATTTAAAAATAAGATGGAACATCTGCTTACTTAATATTTAAAAACGAAAATGGCATATTGGCAGAATATTTTAAATTATCAAAATCTATTTCTTCAATTCTAAGAATTTGATTATATTTTGAAATTCTTTCGCTTCTTGACATAGAACCAGTTTTAATTTGACCAGCCGAAACTCCTACTGAAAGATCAGCTATAAAGGTATCTTCGGTCTCGCCCGACCGATGTGAAATTATTGTATTGTACGAGTTTGCCTTTGCTAAATTTATAGTTTCAAGAGTTTCACTTAATGTTCCGATTTGATTAAGTTTAATTAAGATTGCATTTCCACAACCCATTTCAATACCTTTTGTTAATCTTTCTACATTAGTCACAAAAAGGTCATCTCCAACTAATTGACATTTTTTTCCAATTTGTTGTGAAAGATTTTTCCATCCTTCCCAATCGTCCTCTGAAATTCCATCTTCAATAGAAATTATTGGATAGTTTCTAATTAATTCTTCATAATATTTTATGAGTTCATCTGATCTTAAAGATAGTCCCTCACCTTTCAATAGGTATTTATTATTTTTAAAAAACTCAGAAGATGCTACATCTAATCCTAAAAAAATATCTTTACCTATTTTGTAATTAGAGTCTTCAACTGATTTAACAATTAAATCCAAACATTCTCTGTTTGATTTTAGATTTGGAGAAAAACCTCCCTCATCACCCACAGAAGTAGATAAACCTTTTGAATTAAGATTATTTTTTAATAAATGAAAAATTTCAGAACTAGCATTTAATGCTTTCCTAAATGATGTGAAATTTAACGGAATAATCATGAACTCTTGAAAATCTAAATCATTATTTGCGTGACAACCTCCATTAATAATATTTATCATTGGAGTTGGTAAAGAGTTATGAATTCCTCCAACGTATTTATACAAGGGAATTTTTAAAAAATTAGAGGCTGCTCTTGCATTTGCTAGTGAAACACCAAGAATTGAATTTGCTCCAAGTCTTGATTTATTTTTAGTGCCGTCAAGTTCTGTAAGTGTACTATCTAAAGATTTTTGATTTTTCGAATCAAACCCAGTTAAGGTCTCGTTAATTTCAGAATTTACTAATCGTACTGCTTTTAAAACACCTTTACCAGAGAATTTGGACTTATCATTATCTCTTAGCTCATGAGCCTCAAATGAACCTGTAGAAGCTCCTGATGGAACTGCTGCAATGCCTTTATCTCCTGAAATTAATTCGACTTCAACTTCTATAGTTGGATAGCCCCTACTATCAAAAATTTGTCTAGCTTTAATGCTTTTTATTTCGGACATTTTTTTTCCTAATTGATTTTGTAAGTTTATCATATAACTTAATTTCCTCCAGTATTCTAGATAAATCAGACAGAGGAATCATGTTAAGTCCATCTGAAGGTGCATTATTTGGATCCTGATGGGTTTCTAAGAAAATAGCAGAGATACCAACAGTTACAGACGCTTTTGCTAATATTTCAGCAAATTCTCTTTGTCCACCTGAACTGCTGCTGTTAGCTCCTGGTAATTGTACCGAGTGGGTGGCATCAAAAATTATTGGAAAACCAGTTTTTTTTAATATTGATATTGATCTTATATCCGTTATCAGGTTATTATATCCAAACATTGTTCCTCTCTCAGTTATTAAAATCTTATTATTCCCAGTAGAACGAACTTTTTCTATAGCATTATTCATCTCCCAAGGAGACATAAATTGTCCTTTTTTTATATTTATAACGCGATTTGTCTTTCCAGCTGCAATTAATAAGTCTGTTTGTCTACATAAAAATGCAGGAATCTGAATTATATCAACAACTTTACTAACCTCATCACATTGCTTAGTCTCATGAACATCAGTTAAAACTGGGCAATTAAATTTCTTTTTTACATTTTCTAAAATTTTTAACCCTTTTTTCATACCAATACCCCTGGAGGATTTATGACTACTTCTGTTAGCTTTATCGTATGAGCTTTTAAAAACAAATTTAATTTTTAAATTTTCAGATATTTTTTTAATTTTTTCACAAATAAAAAAAGCGTGGGATTCACTCTCAATTTGACAAGGACCAGCGATTAAAATCATCTCCAGGGAATTATTGAACTCTAAATCTCTGATTTTTACTGATTTATTTTTCATTTTATTTTGAAAGTTGGGAAATTTTTTTTATGAAAGAATTAAAAATAGGATGAGGATTAAAAGGAGTGGATTTTAGTTCTGGATGAAATTGAACTCCTAGAAACCACGGATGATTTTTAATTTCCATTGCTTCAGCTAATTTCATATCAGGAGACATTCCAGAGAAGGTGATACCATTTTTCTCTAGAATATTTATGTATTCATAGTTTACTTCGTATCTATGTCTATGCCTCTCACTGATTCTCTTCTTTTTATAAATATCAAATATCCTTGTATTTGGTAAAAGAACTGATTCATATGAACCCAACCTCATACTACCCCCTATTTTAGATTTATCTAGTTTATAAATCTTAGAGTTTCCAGTCCATTCACTTATCAATGCGATTATTGGTAAATCTGATTTGCCAAATTCGGTAGAACTTGCCTTTTCGTATCCTTTGATATTTCTTGCAGATTCGATTACAGCTAACTGCATTCCGAAGCAAATGCCAAGAAAAGGTTTTTTATTTAGTCTGGAAAACTTAATCGCATTAATTTTTCCTAATGCTCCTCTTTCTCCAAATCCTCCAGGAACTAAAATTCCATCATAAATTGATAGATTTTTTTTACAAATAGATTGATCTTTCAAACCAACAGCATCTATCCAACTTAAATTTACTTTCACATTGTTGAATACCCCGCTGTGAAATAAGGCCTCGTTAAGAGATTTATATGATTCTGATAGATTCACATATTTTCCAACTATTGCTATTTTTATAGTTTTATTTAACTTTCCAATTTTTTTATTAAATTTATTCCATTTAGATAAATTTATTTTATTCTCATATTTTAAGTTGAAAAAATCAAAAATTCTCAAATGAATTTTTTCATTAAATAGAGAAGATGGAACTTCATAAATAGAATCAACATCCACTGAATTTACAACTGAATCAATGGGTATATTGCAAAACAATGATATTTTTTTTTTTTGAATCTTTACTAATGTTTTCTATGGTTCTGCAAACCAGTAAATCTGGTTGAATACCCACACTTAATAACTCTTTAACAGAGTGTTGTGTAGGTTTAGTTTTAAATTCATTCGCTGCTCTTATAAATGGAATTAGTGTTAAGTGTATAAATAATGTCCTTGATCTTCCTAATTCATTTCTCAATTGTCTTATTGCCTCTAAAAAAGGAAGTCCTTCAATATCTCCAACTGTCCCACCAATTTCGCAAATTACAAAATCCTCTTTTTTCAAATCTGCTTTAATAAATTTTTTAATTTCATTTGTAACATGTGGAATGACTTGGACAGTTGAGCCGAGATAATCTCCTTTTCTCTCTTTTCTAAGGACTTCAGAGTAGATTTTTCCAGATGTAATATTATCACTTTTTTTCGAAATTATTCCTGTAAACCTCTCATAATGACCCAAATCCATATCTGTTTCAGCTCCATCTTGCGTAACAAAAACTTCTCCGTGTTGCGATGGATTCATTGTGCCGGGATCAATGTTTAAGTAAGGATCTAATTTCCTAACTCTAACATTATAACTTCCCAGTTGAAGTAATGATGCTATTGAAGATGAAACAATACCTTTTCCTAGCGAAGAAACAACACCACCAGTAATAAAGATAAACCTAGGCATTGATACTGATATATTTGTAAAAGATTTTAAAAATATGAAATTTTTTACTCAATTGGCACGTCTAAATTCTTAGTTTTACTTTCTTGTTCCACATCAAACTCCTCTGGTATCAGATCAAGTCTATCAATAATAGAATCTTCGCTTGAATCAATAATTGATTCTTTATTATAAGTTTTATTAGCTATGACTGCTAAGCTGAAACTAGTAATAAAAAAAAGAGTTGCAAGAAAAGTTGTGGATTTTGACAGAAAAGTTGCTGTGCCCCTGCTACTCATAAAATCACCAATCCCGCCTGACTGACCAATTCCTAGTCCTCCACCCTCTGATCTTTGTAAGAGAACTACAAAGACAAGGAAAAAGCTTACAATTAAGTGTAAAGATAAAACAATAGCCAACATAATATTAATTATTTTAATTTACAATATTAGTAAATTAAAAATAATTCAATCTAAATCATTTATTCCTTAAAATTTTTATAAATTCATTAATATCTAGACTTGCTCCGCCAACTAATAATCCATCAATATTTTTTATGTCTAAAATTTTTTTTGAATTTTTAGAATTAACAGAACCACCGTACAAAATATTTAACTTTTTAATATTTGGTTTTTTTTTTTTTATAAAATAAAAAATGAACTCAGAAATCTCTTTAATTTCTTCAATTGTCGGTATAATACCTGTTCCTATTGACCAGACGGGTTCATACGCAATGAGTAAATCATTAGATACATCTGGAATTGAGTTTATTATTTGCGAACTTAAAAAACTCAAATATTCATTTTTTTTCCTTATTTCAAGTGATTCACCAATGCAAATAATTGGAGAAATATTATGCTTAAAACTAATCAAAGCTTTTTTTAAAACTTCAGCATCTGTTTCTTTACAGTAAGTTCTTCTCTCGGAATGCCCAGCAATTATATATTTACATTTCATGTCTTCTAATATTTTTATGCTAGTTTCTCCAGTAAATGCGCCTGACTCCATGTGATGACAATTCTGAGCTCCCAAGTTAATGTTACTATTTAATTTTAATTTGGAAATAAAATATAAAAGCAAAAATTGAGGACAAACTATGACATTAATGTTAATCTTTTCATTTTTTAAAAAAGAATTTAACTTAACCACGTAATCATTGGCTATAGTAAAGTTTAAATTCATTTTCCAATTTGCTACAATAAAAGTTTCTTTTTGCATAAAAATGTTTTATATCTCTAAAAATAATAATAATTATTTTTAAAAAAAAATAAATGCTAAATAAATTAAGAAATACATCAAAAAACTCATTTGTTAAAATAACACTTGGAAGCCTTTTGACTGTTTTAATTTTAAGCTTTGCGATGTGGGGGACTGAAGACCTAATTGGAGCAACAAACAAACAAAATACTGTAGCCTCTGTTGGTAACATAAACATATCTAATCAAGAATTTATGTCATTATATACAAGACAGACTGAAGAAATAAGAAAATTACTTGGTGCATCTTTAAATATCGAAAAAGGGAGACAATTTGGTTATGTTGATAGAGCATTGAGTGCTCTGATAAATAGAGCGTTATTTAATAATCAAGCTAGTGAACTAGGTTTGTCTGTAAGTAATTTAAATGTAAGGGATAAAATTGTAAAAGATCAAGCATTTAAGGATGATCTAGATCAATTCAGTGAACTTTTATTTCGTCAATTAATTTCAGAATCAGGTTACACTGAAGACACATATGTAGAAGGAACAAGACAAGATCTTGCCCGTGAGCAAATGGTTGATACGATAAGGTCAAGTTTAATTTTGCCAGATGTAATGAAGAAAAATTTTACTGAATACAATATGCAAGAAAGATCTGTAAATTACGTTACAATTAGTCCAAAAAATTTTGATTCAGGTGATGTATCAGAATCTGAACTTTCTGAATTTTATAATAATAATAAAGAACTTTTCTTAACTGAAGAATTCAGAACTGTGGATACTATTCTCCTAGATGCAAAAAAATATGCTGAAAATATTATTGTAACTGAAGATGAAATCAAATTACTTTATGAAGAAAGAAAAGAGAATTTGATAAAACCAGAAAGAAGATTCCTAAAACAAATTTTAATTCAAGATGAAAAAATCGCGAAAGAGTTTTCGAAAAAAATTAGCAAGGATAATTTTGAAAAGATTGCGATTGATAATTTTGGTCAAAAAGAAGAAGATATTAATTTAGGTTGGAATACAAAAGATGAACTTCCTGAAGAAATTGTCACTGACGTTTTCAAATTAAATAAAAATCAAATTTCCTCGCCTATAAAATCTGCTTTTGGGTATCATATTATAATTGTTTTAGATATTGATGAAAGAGAGGAACTCACATTTGACCAAGTAGAAAAAAGTATAAAAAATGAGCTTCTTCTTGAAAAGGGCAAAGATGCTGTCTACGAACTTCAAGACGACGTTGAAGATCTGTTAGCGTCTGGAGACTCGCTTAGAGAAATTTCAGAAAAACTAGAGTTAAACTTCATACATGCCGATGCGATTGATAAAAATGGGAATAATCAGGATGGAACGAAAAATAATTTTTTTCAAGACACAAGAATATTAAGAGCAATTTTTAATCAAAAAGAAAATGAAGAGGGAAATTTAATAGATATTGATGAAGATCAGGGTCTCGCTGTAAGCATAGTAGAAAAAATCATACCTTCTAAACAAATGAATTTTTCTGAGTCTAAAAATCTTGTTTATGAAAGAGTTGTTGAAAATAAAAAGTTTGCAGAGGCCTCTAATTTTGCAGACATGATTAAATCTGAACTTGACAAAGAGAAAACTTTCGAGAAACTTGCTAAAAAGCACAAACTAGATTTAAGAGGAGTTTCACCTTTTAATAGAATTAAGCCCGATGACAGCGAGTTACCTCTTCAATTAATTTCTGAAATTTTTAAAAAGAGTGAAAAAGAAGTAGTAGTTTTTAAGTCAGGTACATCGGAAATTTTTGTAGCACAGGTAGCAAATATCTCTAAAAATAAAAATTTTGATAATAAAGAAATCAAAAGCTTTATTAAAAGAATTGAAGACGATATGAGCATTGATCTTCTAGCCCAATTTTCTGAGATTTTGAGAAAAAAATATAAGATCTCAATCAATGATGATGTGATTGATCAATTAAACTAAATTCAATGGACATATTTAATCCAAAAAATGAAGAATTTAAGAAAAAATATAATAAAGGTATACCTCAATTATTATATACAGATTTTTCAGCTGATCTTCATACGCCGGTTTCAACCTTACTAAAATTCAGACATGAGAAATACTCTTTTTTATTTGAATCAGTTGAAAAAGGTAATAAAAGAGGCAGATACTCAGTTATAGGTTTAAAGCCAGATTTAATTTGGGAATGTAAAAATAACGTTTGTACAATTGAAAAAGTTTTGGAAAGAAAAAAAAAAAAATAGATGATACATTTACTCCAATCGAAAGCTTAAAAAAGCTGTTTAGTGAAAATAAGTTTAATATTCCTAAAAACTTACCCCCAATGTCATCTGGTTTATTTGGATACCTTGGGTATGACATGATTAGTCATTTCGAAAATATTGAGTTTAACAATCAGGATGATTTAAAGCTTCCCGACTCTATTTTTATAAGGCCATCAATAATGATTATTTTTGATAATGTCTCAGATAAACTTTTTGTAATAAAAACTATATGGCCATCAAAAGGAAATTATAAAGACGTTCTTTATGAAACTCAAAATGAAATAAAAGGGATATTACATAAAATCAATAAAACCTTAAACAGGAAAATTGAAACTTTTAAAAAAAAATCAGATAAAAAAGAATTAATGAATAATGTTATTTCAAATGTATCATATAAAGAGTTTAAAAAAATGGTAGAAAAAGCAAAAAAATACATCTTTTCAGGTGATATATTTCAGGTAGTTATTTCTAGAGTATTTAAAAAAAAAATCTTTGACAAACCAATATCAATTTATAGAGCTTTGAGATTTTTGAATCCATCACCCTATTTATTTTATATCAATTTTAAAAATTTTCAGATTGTTGGCTCAAGCCCTGAAGTTTTAGTAAGATTAACAGACAAACTTGTAACAATTAGGCCTATAGCTGGAACAAGGAAAAGAGGAAAAGACTATAATGAAGACAAAGTTCTAGAACAAGATCTTCTTAAAGATCCCAAAGAAATTTCTGAGCACCTTATGCTTCTAGATCTTGGTAGAAATGATATTAGTAGAGTTACAAAAGCAGGTTCAGTAGAAGTAACAGAAAAAATGTATATTGAATATTTCTCTCACGTAATGCACATTGTATCTAACATAAATGGCATTCTTAAAAAAAATTGTGATAATGTTGATGCTTTATTTGGTGGATTTCCAGCCGGAACTGTAACTGGAGCACCTAAAATTAGAGCTATGGAAATAATAGAAGAAATTGAAAGTAAAAAAAGAAGTATTTATGCGGGTGGTATTGGTTATTTGTCTGCAAATGGTAATCTTGATAGTTGCATAGCTCTCAGAACAGCCGTGATAAAAGATAGTTTTATTTATATTCAGGCAGGTGCAGGGATTGTGGCTGATAGTCATCCTAAAAATGAATTTTTGGAAACAGAAAATAAGGCTCTTGCATTACTGGAAGCAACACTACATGCCAAGAACTTTAAATATTGATATGTTAGTTTTAATAGATAATTATGATAGTTTTACTTATAATTTAGTTCATTATTTTGAAGAATTAGGCCAAACTGTAAAAACATTCAGAAACGATCAACAAACTGTTCAACAAATTTTAAAGCAAAACGCAAACTTTTTGGTTATATCTCCTGGCCCAAGTGAACCAAAAAAATCAGGGATTTGTTTAGAATTATTGAAAGCAAACGCAAAATTAAAAAATCCAACTCCTGTTTTAGGAGTTTGTTTAGGACATCAAGCAATAGGAGAAGCTTTTGGAGCAAAGGTTATTGAGAGCGGGAATCCTGTACATGGAAAAATAAGTAAGATTATGCATGATAAAAGTGAAATTTATTCTGAAATATCCAATCCTTTTAACGCAACGAGATATCATTCTCTTATTATAGAAAAGGAGACATTACCAAAGTGCTTTGATATATCTTCAACAACAGAAAACGGAACAATTATGGGTATAAAACACAAAAAACTTCCATACTTTGGACTCCAATTTCATCCTGAAAGCATAGCAACTGAACATGGACATAAGCTTTTAGAAAACTTCTTAAGATTTGCGAAAAAATGAATAAAATTAAAGAACTATTTTTTAAACTAAACAATGGAGAATTTCTTACAAAGCATGATTCAGTAACTTTATTTGATTTAATTTTTACTGAAAAACTTAGTGAAATTGAAATATCTAGTTTATTAACATTTTTAAATTTACAAGGTGAATCCTTTGAAAATATTTATGGAGCAGTTGAAGTTCTAAAAAAATACAAAAGAAAAATAGATCTTAATTGTTCTGATTTAATTGATACCTGTGGAACAGGTGGAGATAACAAAGGAAGTTTTAATATTTCAACTGCAACTTCGATATTAGCATCTGCGTGCGGACTAAAAGTTGCAAAGCACGGGAATAGATCAGTAACTTCAAAAACTGGAAGTTCTGATATTTTAGAATCACTTGGAATAAATATTTTTTTAAGTGATGTTCAATTAAAAAAATTTTTCAAAAAAAATAATATTTGTTTTCTGTTTGCTCCTAATTTTCATAAATCTCTAAGAATTGTGAGCAATATAAGAAAATTACTACCCTTTAAAACAATTTTTAATCTCATTGGTCCACTTTTGAATCCAGCGAAACTCAAATATCAATTGTTAGGTGTTGGCAATCCAAGTAATTTGTTGACTCATGCAAGATATTTAAGTCAATCAAGTATTAGATCAGCTTGGGTAATTCATAGTGCTGGATATGACGAATTAACGACAACTGCACCTAATATGATTTACAAAATTAAAAATAAAAAAGTTTCAAAAAAAATGATTTTAAATCCAAAAGATCTTGGATTTAAATTAGCCACAATTGGTGAATTACAGGGAGGGAATGCTAAAGAAAACTCGTATATCATGTTCAGGCTTTTTGAAGGTGAAACGGGAGGCATAAGAGATTGCGTTTTACTAAATACTGCAGCATGCCTTATGATAGCAGGTAAGGTAAAAACAATTGTTGAGGGTATCGAATATGCATCTAATAAAATTGACGATTATTCAGCAAAAAAAAAATTAGAGCAACTGATTGAAAAAAAAAATTAAAGGGAATATTCTAGAAAAAATTTGTATAGATAAAAAAAAAGAAATTTTTCAAAAGAAAAAAAAATTTTCAAAAGATTTTTTTTTACAAAGAAATAAATTTGTCCCAAAAGATTTTCTTGCTTCTATAAAAAAAAAATCAAATGATAATTATAACTTAATTGCTGAAATAAAAAAGGCCTCTCCAAGTGCGGGACTAATAAGAAAAGATTTTAATCCTTTGCAAATTGCAAAAATTTATGAGTCAGCGGGAGCTAAATGTCTTTCCATATTAACAGAAAAAAATTATTTTAAAGGTGAAGTTGAATTTTTAACATTAATAAAAAAAAAAGTTAATATCCCAATATTGCGAAAAGATTTTATTATCGATGAGTGGCAAATTTATGAAAGTCTATTTTATGGCGCAGATTGTATATTATTGATTATGGCTATTTTAGAAGATAAGGAAATTGAGCATTTTTATAAAATAATTAAATTATTAGGTATGTCCGCTATAGTAGAAGTTCATGACGAATTAGAACTCGGTAGAGCATGTGATTTAAAATTTGATTGTATTGGAATTAATAATAGAAATTTAAAAACTCTAGAAATAGATATTAATACCTTTAAAAGATTAGCACCAAAGGTTGATGATGAGACATTGATTATTTGCGAAAGTGGACTAAAATATAATTCTCAATTAAGAGAAATTAATAACTATGGGGCAAATGCTTTTTTAGTTGGAGAAAGTTTAATGAAAGAAAAAGATCTTTTTTTAGCTACAAAAAATTTAATTGCTAAACATGAATAAATTCACACACATAAAAAAAAAAAAAATTTCTATGGTAGATATATCAAAGAAAAGTAAAACAATTAGAGAAGCTCATTCATTTGGTGAAGTTAAGTTTACAAATGAAACATTTAAGATAATCAAGAAAAAAGGCTCGCCTAAAGGTGAATTACTTTCAGTTTCAAAAATTGCAGCAATTCAAGCAGTAAAAAGAACAAGTGAGTTAATTCCACTTTGTCATAATTTAAAAATTGATAATATTGATATAGAGTTTGAATTTTCAGAAAAAAAACAGAGCATTCTTATTTTATCGAAAGTAAAAACGACAGAGAATACTGGAGTCGAAATGGAAGCATTAACTGCAACGAGTATTGCAGCACTTACGATTTATGATATGTGTAAGTCATTAGATAAAAATATAAGCATCAAAAATATTTCTCTTAAATTTAAATCTGGTGGCAAATCGGGGATTTATAAAAATGATAAGTTATGAGACATCTATTAAAATAATAAATAATCTTGTAAAAGAAATAAAACGATCTGAAGTTTGTAAGATTTCAAATTCTCTAGGTAGAGTACTATCTGAGGACATAAGTTCTAGATTTGATTGTCCTAAAACTGATAAATCCTCTATGGATGGAATAGTTATACTAGAAAAAGATTTTAATATTAATAAAATTTTCAAATTAAAGGGTGAATTAAAAACCGGACATAAAAGAAATTTTGAGCTGTCTTCAAAAGAAGCCGCATTAATTTATACTGGAGCAAGCATACCTGGTAAAAAAAAAAAAATTGTAATATTAAAAGAAAATTGCAATTTCAACAAAGATAACACAGTTGAAGTAAGAAAAAACTTAATCCCTGAAAATTATATTAGAAAAAAAGGAAAAGACTTTAAGGATGGACAACTCTGTGTGAAAAGAAATAGCGTCATAAATATAAGAATCATTGGATTGTTAAAAACACTTGAAAAAGATATCTTGAAAGTAAAAAGAAAACCAAAAGTAGGAATAATTGTAACCGGAGACGAAATAATAAAAAAAAAGACTTTGATAATACCGAATATATTCCTTCATCAAATTCTGAATTTTTAAGAAACTTTTTAAATTTTTACGGAGCAGAACTAGTTTTTTTAAAAACTGTTGGAGACTCTGAAAAAGCGATATCAAAAATATATAAAAAATCAAAAAATGTTGACTTGCTTATTACTACCGGCGGATTGTCCGAAGGAAAGTATGACTTAGTTAAGAAAACACTTTTTAAACTTGGATTAAAGCTTAAATTTGAAAAAGTAGCAATTCGACCTGGAAAACCAATTTCATTTGGACTTTTTAATGCAAACAATTATTTTTTAGGTCTTCCTGGAAATCCTGTTTCGTGTTTTGTTGGTAGCTTATTTTTCATAAGTTTAATATTAAAAAAATTAAAAGGTACAAAAGAGTTGCTTTTTCAAGAGAGTCTTTTAAAAAGTAATTGTTACATTCCAAAAAATAATGAGCTAACCAAATTTTTTAGAATAAAAATTATTTCTAAAAATAATAAAAAATACTTTAACTTAATAAATAATCAAGATAGTTCAATGCAATACCTTCTGACGCAATCTGACGGTATTATTATCAGGAAACCATTTGAAAAAAGCATTAAATCAGGTCAATATTGTAATATTATTCTCTTTAAAGATTTTTTCACATATTTAATCTAGTTATTGACACAAATAAAGAACTTATGTAGAACATTTGTATGTTAACTATAAAACAAAAAGAACTTTTAGACTTTATAGAAAGTTACTATAAGTCGAGTTCTGTATTTCCAACTTATGAGGAAATGAAAGATGCACTTAACATTAAATCTAAATCAAGTATTCATAAGTTAATCTCAAGTATAGAAGAAAGAGGATTTATAAGAAGAATCCCACATAAAGCCAGAGCTCTTGAACTCAGTAAACAAATTAAAGATAAAAGTCAAAAACTACCCTTTCTTGGACGAATTGCAGCTGGAAATCCTATTGAAGCAATAACCAATAGTTTTGAAAAAATAAGCGTTCCGGATTTCCTGGTAAGTTCTGACAGTGAACATTTCGCCCTGGAAGTTGTTGGTGATTCAATGAAAGATGACGGAATTTTGAATGGTGATATTGTAGTAATAAAAAAAAATAGTACAGCAACCACTGGAGAAGTTGTGGTTGCTTTAATTGATCAAAATGAGGTTACTTTAAAAAGGTTTAGATCTTTTAAAAATTCTATTGCACTTGAGCCCGCAAATCCTTACTACAAAACCAGGATTTTTGGACCTGAAAGAGTTGAAGTTCAGGGAATTATGGTAGGTCTGATAAGAAAATCTTAGACAATGTCAATCATTACAAGATTTGCACCATCACCGTCAGGTAAACTTCATCTTGGAGGAGCAAGGACAGCCATGTTAAATTATTTGTTCGCTCAATCGTGTAATGGAATTTTTAAACTCAGAATTGAAAATACTGATAAATTGAGAACAACTGAAGAATCAATAGTATCTATACTTGACAGCCTAAATTGGCTAGGATTAAAAACCAGTGAAAAAATCATTTTACAGAGTGATAATATTAAAAGACATAGATCTGTCGCTTTCAAATTATTAGACAAAGATCTTGCGTATAAATGTTTTCATACAGAAGAAGAATTAAAAATATTAAAAAAAAAAAATTCAAAAATCTCTAGTATTTGGAGAAATAAAAAAAAAACAGAACATCCTGAGAGTAAAAAATATGTAATAAGAATGAAGATTCCGAAAAGTAATAAAATTGAAATTAATGACATGATTCAAGGTAAAATTACTGTAAATAGTTCTGAGATTGATGATTTTATTATCCTAAGAAGTGACTTACAACCAACGTTTCTTCTCTCTTCAGCAATTGATGATCATGATATGAAAATTAGTCATATAATTAGAGGAGATGATCACCTAACAAATACATTTAGACAATTTTATATTTTTAAGTTTTTATCAGACAAGCTACCATTTTTTGGTCATATATCTCTTATTTTAGACTCAGAGGGTAAAAAACTTTCAAAAAGAAATGAAATCACTTCTATTGAAGATTTTAGAAACGCTGGATATTTAAGAGAATCACTAATAAATTATTTATTAAGATTAGGTTGGTCTCATAAAAACAAAGAAATTTTTAGTTTAAAAGAGGCTATAAAGTTGTTCAATATCAAAAATATTGGAAAGTCTCCAGCAAAAACTGATATTAAAAAACTTAACTTTTTAAATAATTATTATTTAAAAAATCTTAGTAAAGATTATGTTTTTAAATTATTGTTAAAAAAAATTGATGAGAATAAATTTGTTATTAATGACTCTCAAAAACAAATTATTTTCAAACTACTGGAAACGCTAATTGAACGATGTACTACCTTAAATGATCTTTTTACTTCTTCATTATTTATATTTTCCTCAAAAGAAAAAAAATTTTCTTCATATGAGAAAGAGATAATTCAGGAGTTTAAAGTTCTTGAAAAAGAAATTATTCAAATTTTTAAAAATTTAAAATCCTGGAATTCAGAGGGTATCAATAATGGAATAAAAAAATTTATTGATAAAAAAAAAATAAATTATAAGTTCATAGGACAACCTTTGAGATTATTACTTACTTACAAGTTAAATAGCCCTCCTGTCCCTTTGATTATGGAGGCTTTAGGTAAAGATGAAGTAATAAAAAGAATTGAGTTAGTTGATAGTTAAAATGAAAAAGAAAAAAACTATAACAATAATAAATAACCTTGATGGAAAAAAATATAGTTTTCCTATTACTGACGGCACATGTGGCCCTAGTGTTGCTGATTTTTCTTCTTTCTACTCAAAAACTGGCATGTTCATATTTGATCCAGGTTTCACATCGACGGCTAGCTGTAAGTCTCACATCACTTTTATTGATGGAGAAAAAGGAAAATTGCTTCATAGAGGATACAGTATTGAAGAGTTGGCAGAGAAATCAGATTATGTTGAAGTCTGCTATTTACTTCTTAACGGTGAGTTACCTAATAAATCAAAAAAACAAAAATTTACAGATATCCTCACTCATCACACTATGTTACATGAGCAAATCTTAAGGTTTTATAGTGGATTTAGAAGAGATTCTCACCCAATGGCAGTGATGGTGGGAATAGTTGGGGCATTGTCATCATTTTATTCAGAAAAAACTCATGATTTTTCTTCCCTTGAAGGTCAATGGGTGGCAGTAAGTAGGCTACTGGCTAAACTTCCAACAATTGCAGCAATGGCATATAAATATTCACTAGGTCAACCATTTATTTATCCAAAGAATAACTTAAATTATAGTGAAAATTTTTTGCATATGTTGTTCTCTACACCATGTGGAGAATATAAACCATCAAAGGCAAGGATCGAAGCTCTAGACAAACTTTTGATACTTCATGCTGACCATGAACAAAATGCATCAACTTCTACAGTTAAGATAGCAGGTTCGTCAGGTGCAAATCCATTTGCATGTGTGGCAGCTGGCGTAGCCTCATTATGGGGACCAGCACACGGAGGTGCGAACGAATCAGTAATCAGGATGTTATATCAAATAGGAGATGAAAGAAATATTTCTCAATTTATTGAAAAAGCAAAAGATAAAAATGATCCTTTTAGACTTATGGGTTTTGGGCATAGAGTTTATAAAAACTATGATCCTCGAGCCAATGTTCTTCGAAAATACTGTCATAACTTGTTAAATGAAATAAATACTATGAATTCTCCGTTACTGAATTTAGCTACAAAATTAGAGAAAATAGCTTTAAATGATGACTACTTTATTTCAAAAAAACTTTACCCAAACGTAGATTTTTATTCAGGAATAATTTTAAAAGCATTGGGTTTACCGGAATCTATGTTTACGGTCATATTTGCAGTGGCAAGAACGGTTGGCTGGATTTCTCAATGGAAAGAAATGAATGAAATAGACCCTAATAAAATAAGTAGACCAAGGCAACTGTATGTGGGTAAAAAACAAAGGGAATTTAAAAAAATAGAGGACAGAGAAAAGACTGTTAAAAAAGATATGTACCCTAATAAAGTTTTGAGTTTCAATCAAGAATAAAGTTAGCCGCTATTTTTGAAGGATTCTTATTTTGTTTTAAAAACTTTTTTGGCAAATCATTAAAAAATTCTATTTGATTAAAAATTAACTCTTTATTTTTTAAGTATTCATCAATCTTTTTGTATAAACTAGCTGAGTTAAAATCATTAAATAACAACTCTGGAATTATTTCCTTATCAAAGATAATATTAATCAAACTGCACCATTTTACCTTTACCAAAAACTTTATTAGTAAGTAGGTTAACAGATTAGTTTTATAAACAACTATCATAGGAATCCTTTGATGTGCTAACTCCATTGAAATCGTTCCAGACATTGCTATCGCTAGATAAGTGCCAGACATAATTTTTTTTTTTTCTTTGAGATCAGAAATTATTTGAATATCAACTGACGGTAGTAAATTTTTAACATCATTTTTTAAAGCAGGTATAGTAAGAATTCTAAAATCAATTTCTTGATTTTTTAATTTTAAATTAGAAATAACATCGTAAAATATAGGTAAAGCTTTTTTGATTTCATTTAATCTTGAGCCTGGAAAAAAACTCAGAATTTTCTTTTTACTTTCAATATTATTACATTCTTTTTTTTCGTAAAAGACTGGATGCCCAACAAACATTATTTTTGCTCCATCTGAAGGAAAGTATTTTTTCTCAAATTCAAATAGGACTAACAGTTTATCATAATATTTAGAAAATTGTTTCGCTCTGTAATTTTTCCAAGCCCATACAGTAGGAGCAACATAATGAACAAATTGGGTTTTTTTTCTTAAAAATTGTATTTTTTTTATTAATCTCAGATTAAAACTTGGTGAGTCAATAGTTATTAAAATATCAGGTTTTACATTTTTTATGGAGTTAATTATTAGATTAAAATATGAATAAATAATGGATAATTTTGAAATAACTTCAATTATACCGTTAACCGCAATTGCTTTTATTGGAACTATTGATTTGAAGCCAACACTTTTCATCATATCTCCACCAACTCCAAAAAATTGAATATTATTATCTTTTTTCTTTAACGAGCTAATTAATTTAGAACCCAATAAATCTCCTGAAGGTTCCGTGGCAATAATAAAAATTTTTTTTTTCATTACAAACCTAATAGAAATAATTTATTTTTATTAATTTCATTTATCAATTTTTTATGATTTATAAAAATGGTTTTATTAGAAGAATATGCAATACCTCCTATACCAAATTTTGAACATAAATGTACAGTTTTTATACCTATTGTAGGCAGATCTGCTCGTAAATCCTGATTTTCTTTCAATAATTTTACTAAAGTAGGTTTTACACCTTTTTTTATATATTTTTTTACTCTTTTGATTAAAGAATCTGTTCCCTCAATAGCCTCAATTCCCAAAATATTACCCTCTTGAATTATTAAAGATTGACCAACATCTAAGTTCGACAAGGTCTTTAAAATTAACTGTCCCCTTTTTATATCCTTATTTGTAATATTACAGGGTTTATAATTTGAAAGCACACCCTTTCCAAGAAATAGTTCTGGTAATATATCTTTGATACTTAAGACTTTAAAATTAAATTTTTCTAGCTCTAAAATAACTGAAGTCAGTAATTTATTATCACCTCCATCTAATAATACCTTTGCAAACTTAGGTAAAAATTTTAAAGTATTAAAGTCAGGTCTTATTTCTAAAATAGTTGGTCTAGTCAATGCTCCTGCTAAAACTATGTTATGAAATCCATATTTTTTAAGTTTTAATAATTCAGTGATAACGGAACCAAGTTTTACAATTTTAAAATTTTTTCTTTCTAATTTTTTATCCCATCCTGAATTGGAGATTATTAAAACAAAATAATTTTTATTTTTGAGAGAGTCAATTATATTTACTGGTAATTTTCCATTACCTGCAAGGATAATTAAATTATCCATTAATCTGGCATGCAAAATGAACGTGAAGAATCCTCATTCAAAAATCTAATTATCTTTTGAACTGTATTGTAGCTACTTTCGGTCTCAGGAAAATTAGCTAGTCTTTCTTTAAAATTATTATCTTTAGATTTGAAAATAATTTTATAAAAATTTCTTAGGATTTTTATCTCTTTCTTATCAATATTACTTCTTTTAAGCCCAACTAGATTCAAGCCATTTAATTTTGCTCTATTTCCCATAACAGAACCGAATGGTATTACATCAGCAATTACACCTGTCATACCCCCAATCATTGCTCCTTCACCAACTCTCACAAATTGGTGAATTGCGCTTAAACCGCCAATCACAGCGGAATTTTGAATTTCCACATGCCCTGCTAAAGTCGCATTATTAGCAAAAATAACATTGTTTCCAACGTTACAGTCATGAGCAATATGAGTTCCAACCATTAACAAACAATTGTTCCCAATCTTAGTTATTCCCCCACCTCCTTTGGTGCCTGGGTTAATTGTAACATGCTCTCTGATTATGTTGCTAGAACCTATAGAAATATAACTTTTTTCACCCTTATACTTCAAATCTTGAGGATTTGATCCTATTATTGAAAATGGATATATTTCTGTATCATTGTTTATTTCTGTATAACCATCGATGACGACATGACTATGAATTTTACAGTTCTCACCCAACTTGACATTTTCACCTATTATTGAAAATGGGCCTACAGTAACGTTACGACCAAGTTCTGCTTTCGGATGAATGACAGACAATTTATCAACCATGGTTAAATTTATTAATAAAAAGCAATAAAATCAAATAACAAAAAATTTCATTTTATTTCAAATTAGTTTATACTTTATCGGAGAATATTGCAGATAGTTCTGCTTGCGCTACTAAATTATTTTCTACATAAGACTTACAAGAAAATTTCCAAATATTTTTAATGCAGTTTTTTTTTTTGACTACATGTCTTAGAACATCTCCCGGGACAACAGGTTTTCTGAATTTAGCTTTATTTACTGATAATAAAAAAACATTCACTTCGCTTGCAGTTTTTTTATGACTATACAAAACAAGAGAGCCAGCGGATTGGGCCATTGACTCTAGTATCAAAGCACCTGGCATTACAGGATTATCAGCAAAATGTCCTTGAAAAAAATTCTCGTTAATTGTTACATTTTTTATTCCAGTTGCACTTTCGAATGGAACAATATCAAGTATTTTATCAACAAGTAAAAAAGGATATCTGTGCGGAATTAAATTTTTTATATCTTCAATTTTTAGTTCAAATATATCTGTCATTTTCTGATTTTATTTTTTAAATACAAGCTAGCTTTATGCCAATCTCTTATAGGCTGTGCAGGAAAGCCACCAACACGTGCATTTGTAGGAATATCTTTAAAAACCCCGCTTTTCGCTGCTATTTTTGCGTTATCGCCAATAGTTATATGACCTGAAAACCCAGCTTGACCACCAATTACAACGTTATTTCCAATTATAGTACTCCCAGATATGCCTGTCATTGCTGCTATTATACAATTATTTCCAATTTCAACATTATGAGCAATATGGACTAAATTATCAATCATAGAATTTCTTTTTATAATTGTGTCGCCAGCAGAGCCTCTATCAATAGTAACATTGGCACCAATTTCAACATTCTCATCAATGAGAACTCTACCAATCTGTGGAATCTTCAAAAAAGTTGTCCCTTTTACAGCAAAACCAAAACCATCTGAACCAATTCGTGTTCCTGAATTAATTTTGACATTATTCGCAATTTTTGAAAAATAAATTGACACGTTATCAGCAATTTTGCAATCGTCTCCTATTTTCACTCCTGGTCCTATGACCGAATTTAAACCCACTGTAATATTTTTTCCTAAAGATGCATTCTTATGAATAAAGGCACTAAACGATACTTTGTTTGTTTCAGAAATTTTTGTTTTTTTCTCACTATCTTTAAAAGATAGATCGGGATACGCAGCATTTGGATAAAATTTATTTACTATTTGAGCAAAAGTGAAATAGGGTGTTTTTGATATTATAAAGTTTCTTTTTTTTTTTGTTGCAAACTTTTCTTCGATAATAATAACACCAGCATTAGTTTTATTAAATTCATTAATATACTTTTTATTACTTAAAAAAGTTAAATCTTTTTCACATGACAACTCTAAAGTTGAAATGTCATGTGCCAAAAAATTTTTATCGCCAATAAATTTACAATTAAATTGTTTTATAATTTCTTTAATAGAAAAAGGACCTTTATTTTCGTAAAAATCTGAATCCGCCAAGTTAAAAGCTCCTTTGTCAATTAAGTTCTAATTTAACTTTAGGCAGAATATTATTTAGTTCTTTACTCGCTTCATCCGTTAAATCAATATCTTTTCCAACTAATAAAACTTGACTCTTTGCCATCACAACACTGAGTTGTTTTTTCTTGGCAATTATTGACAAAACATCAACTAACGCATTTTGTATTTTATTTGTTGACTTTTCAAAAGCTAATTCAAATTTTTTTGCATCTTGATTTTTTTGTAATTTTAATTCATTTATTTTTTTACTAATAAGTTGAACCTTTTCTGAGTACGCTTCTTTTGATATAATATTTTTTTGTTTAAACAAATTATTTTCGTCATCCCTAATTTGGTCCTCAATTTTAGTAATTTTATTTCTGTGTTTTCTTCTAATATTTTCAAATTGCTCTACGATACCTTGATAAGCTTTAGAGTCATTTAAAATTTTTTGCATATCAACAACCCCTATTTTACCGACAAAAGCTTTACTTGTATCAGGCTTAGAATCTTGTGCTTGCACTTTTACATTAAAAGAAATCATAAAAAAGCTTGCTACCATAAAAATCAAAAATTTATTTACATTCATATTTTTCTCCTTTATTTAATATGTTGTACCAAAACTAAATCTGAAAATCTCAACTTTATCGTAATTTTCTTTCATAAATGGTTTAGACAAATAAACTTTTACTGGGCCAAAAGGAGATAGCCATGATACCCCCAACCCAGCTGAAGCTCTAATTTTATAATCATCCGCGATAGTAGAACCCATTTCAACATTTTTACTTAATAATCCAGCATCTGCAAACGCAATTGCATTTATACCAAGCTCTTCAGGCAAACCAACCGGAAAGTTTATTTCATTTCTAATCACAGCATATTGTTCTCCTCCTAGTGCATCTCCGGTTGCATTATCTCTAGGTCCTATACCAGAATTCTTAAATCCTCTAAGTTGATCACCATTTAAGAAAAATCTGTTATTAATTTTAACATCCTTTAGTGGCAATATATATCCAATTTCTAAAATATTTGCTGCCGTTACACCATCAATGAGTCTATAAAATTTTGATGCTTTTAGTTCAGTTTGAAGATGTTTAGTGTTCCCGCCTAAACCATAATAATCAAAATCTAATTTTATTCTATAACCATCAGTAGGATTTAATCTGTCATTCAGTGTGTCATATTGAAATCCCTGACCTATTACTGAAGTTACTGATTTACCCTCTTGTGCTTTTATATATCTTGAAGTAGTGCTATCTATATCATGAATTTTATCTCTTCTTAACTCATAACTTGAAAAATGTCTAAAATCATCCAATATTTCATAGCCAGACCTTAATTTAAAACCAAGAATATTATGCTTATATCCACTATAAGCCTTATTGTTTCTTCTAACATTAAAAATGTCAAAACCTGCAGCCAGATCCTTATCTAAAAAATACGGTTCGGTATAAGAAAGATCTATACTTGAACGTCTAGTTGAGAGACCTAGATTTAAAGATAATTCTTTTGCCTCACCAAATAAATTATTTTCTTTTATTCCTATATTACCCAATGCTCCATCAAGTGATGAAAAACCTGCACCAACTGAAAATTCACCTGTAGATTGCTCTGTAATCTCAAAATCTATATCAGTTTTATTTGTATTAGGAACCTGATTATATGTAACATTTACCTTTTCGAAAAGTCCGAGTGTTCTTAGTAGTCTCTCACTTCTTTTAACTTTTGATAAATTGAAGGCGTCTCCCTCACTAACTGGAATTTCTCTTCTAATTACCTTATCTGACGTTTTAAGATTACCAAAAATATTTATTCTATTAACAAATATCTTTTGTCCCTCAAAAATTTCAAAACTTAAATCAATTTTATTATCTTTGAGTTTTCTTACTTTAGGCCTTATATCTACAAAAGCAAAACCAAGTTCAGAAGCTTTCTCGGTTATTCTTTCTATTGACCTATCTACTTCGGTTGAATCGAACCAGTCGTCAGTTTCAACAGATAAAAGTGAATAAAGATCATCCATTTTAAAATCCTTTACCCCTGTAATTATATCAACTTTACTTAATTTATATCTTTCACCCTCTGAGATTTTAAAATTTATTACAAAATTTTTTGTTGAGCTTATTAATTGAGAGGTAGATGATAGTATTTTGAAATCAATGTAACCATTTTCAAAGTAGTATTTTTTTAGAAGGTCTTTGTCATAATTTAGTCTGTCTTGATCAAATTTATCACCTGAACCCCAAAACTTATACCATCTAGTTTCTTCAGAATATATTACATCCTTTAGAGTACTGTCTGAGAAAATCTTATTTCCAATAAAATTAATTTTTTTTATTTTTGCTTCTAAACCCTCCGCAATTTCAAAAACAAGGTTTATTCTATTTTGATCTAATCTTATGATTTTAGGTTCAATGTATGTGGAGAAAAAACCCATTCTTTTATAAATATTTTGAATTTTTAAAACATCTGACTTAACCTGTTCTGGAGAATAGACATTTCTGGGTTTAAGTGTAACCTCATCACTTAAAGTTATATCTTTAATCTCTGAATTACCTTCAAAAGCTATTTCATTAATAATTGGGTTTTCCTTAATTACAATATTAATAACATTATTGTCCTTAAAAATTTTTACATCATTAAAATATCCCGTAGAGTAAAGATTTTTTACAATTTTACTCAAAGCCTTTTGATCAATAACATCAAATGTATCAATTTTTGAGTCTCTTATTATTACTGCGTTATCAATTCTATTGTTTCCAGATATAATAAAAGTTAATTGTTTTTTTTTTTCAGGGTTTTCGTTGGGTATTTTTAATTTTTCTCTTTTTTGAATCTCATTATTAAACTTTTTGTTCCCAGAAAAATAATATTCTGATTTATATGTCGAAGAAGGCGTTCCTGGGTATTTATCAATATTTTGAGATGAGGCCGTATTACAAAAAAAATAAATAATTAAAAATAAAATCAATTCTTTATATTTTAAAAATAACATTTCAATATGTTTTATTTTAAAAATCTTGACACATCATTAAAAGTCGCAAATATCATCAACGAAATCAACAAGAAAAAACCTACAGTATGAATAACTTCCAGAGATTTTTGATTTATTGGTTTTCCTTTTATTAATTCAACAAAATTTAAAAGTAAGTGTCCTCCGTCTAATAAGGGAATAGGAAATAAATTGATAAGACCTAAATTTAAAGAAATTAATACCATAAACCAGAGCGTACTTTGAATGCCTTTTTCCCAAAAGTCAGCCGATAATTCAGCTATTCTTATTGGTCCCCCTAAATCTTCTGTGCCTCTGGTTCCTGAAAAAATTTCGTAGATACCTTTTAAAGTACTTGTTGTGAAATCTGCAATTTGTTTCGATGAAAAAAAGACAGATTCAAAGAATGAAATGGGAATCAACTCTTGTTGTTCTCCTTTTATTCCTAAAATTCCATTTTGGACAATCACCTCAAAATTTAAGATTTTATTATCTCTACTAATTGTCAGAAAAACAGAATCACTATCTCTATTATTTAAATGAAATTTAATATCTGAAAACTTTTGGATAGAATTACCATCAATATCTAAAATAATATCATCTTTCTTTAAACCAGCAACTTCTGCAGAACTATTTTCAACAAGCTCTGAGATTATTGGTTTAATAGAGGGTGCGCCATAAAAACAATTTATAAAGATCAAAAGTAAAAGAGAAAAAATATAGTTTGCTGCAGGACCCGCAAATAAAATTGCTGAACGTTGCCCAATTGTTTTATGGTGAAAAGATATTTCTTTATTAATCTTAGTTTCGTCCTTGGCTTTGCTACTAGCCTCATCTTGATCACCATGCATCTTTACATATCCACCTAAAGGAATTAAAGAAAATTTCCATCTAGTTCCATCTTTATCGGTATATCCAAAGATTTCTTTTCCAAAGCCTATTGAAAAAACTTCAACTTTAACCTTGTTATATCTCGCAATGCTGTAGTGACCTAGTTCGTGCACAAAAACAAGTATTGTAAGTATAACTAAAAAAGGTAAAACATTATCAATGATAGTAAAAATAAAATCCAAATTCATCTCCATTGTTTTAGGTTAACTTTGATAAAAAATCTAAAGCAATTTGTCTAGCTTTAATATCTTCAGATATAATTTCATCAACGCTTTCTAATTCACAGATATTAGCCTTATTGAGTGTTAAATCAACTATTTTTGTAATTGATAAAAAAGGAATGCTTTTTTTTAAAAACGCCTCAACTGCTATTTCATTTGCTGCATTCAATATTGTTGGTGCATTTTTTCCTACTTTAAGTGCATTTATAGCAAGATTTAATGCAGGGAACGTATCATGATCAGGTTTAGAAAAAGATAAATCTGAAATATCTGCAAGGTTTAACTTCTTAATCGGAGCAGAAATTCTTTCTGGATAACCCATTGCGTAAGCAATAGGCGTTCTCATATCTGGAGTACCTAATTGGGCTAGAACAGAGCCGTCAGAATATTGAACACAAGAATGAACTATTGATTGAGGATGAATTAAAACATCTATTTGGTTAATTTTCATATCAAATAAATAATAAGCCTCTATAAATTCTAACCCTTTATTCATTAAAGTAGCTGAATCAACCGAAATTTTTCTTCCCATATTCCAATTTGGATGTGAAATTGCCTCCTCAGGTTTTATACATTTTAACTCATGTCTTTTTAGTCCAATAAATGGACCACCTGATGCAGTTAAAATTATCTTTTCAATCTCGTTTTTATTTGAATTTTCAAAAACTTGAAATATAGCATTATGTTCAGAATCAATTGGAAGTAACTTTACATTATTAACACGCACAATTGACTTTAGAATTTCACCTGAACAAACTAAACTTTCTTTATTTGCAAGTCCTATATTAATCCCTAGCTCAGCTGCTTTGATAACAGGCAATAAACCAGCCGAGCCAACTATAGATGCAATTATCAAATCAGGCCTAAAATCAAGAATATCAATTAAACATTGGTCACCACCTAAAATGATTAAATCTAAATCATTATTTTCTTTTTTAAATTTTTGGTACGCGCTTTCATTTTTTATTGCGACGACTTTTGGTTTATATTTCTTAACTTGTTCTAAAAGTTTTTCATAATTTTTATTTACAGTCAAACCAACTAATTCAAACTTATCATTATGTTTCTCGTAAATATCTAGTGTAGAGTTACCAACTGAACCTGTTGATCCATAGATAGTAATTTTTTTTTTCATAAATTATTATACATCAAAAAAAAAAATAAATTCAAAATTTATCAGGTTTAGAAGAAAAATAACATTCAAAATAAGCAAAAAGCCATCTATTCTATCTAGCAGACCACCATGACCAGGGATTAAATTACTGCTTTCTTTTAATTTATATCTTCTTTTGAAATATGATTCTAGAAAATCTCCTACTTGCGAACACAATGATAAAAGAAAAATTAGTATAATAAAATTAAAAATTAAATTACTATCCTGAGGAAAAAAAAAGAGGGAACTACAAATTGCTAATAAAAAACCACCTAAAACACCTGAAACTGTCTTATTTGGACTAATCTTCTTAAGTATTTTTGGACCTCCTAAAGCGTTTCCAGAAAAATAAGCACCTATATCTGTAGATATTACAACTACTAATATTAGTAATAAAAGATCACCAAAATATGGTAAAAAAGTGAGCGAAACTAGAGTGTAAAACGGCAACATTAAATACAAGAAAATTAAAAAAAAAAAATTTACAATATAGATTTTAATTTTGTACAGAAAGTATATTAAACAACCAATCAGAAATACTAAAAAAAAAAAATTACCTTTTTCACTAAAAAATAAGATTAGTTGAGTAAAAAAAATTACAAGGTAACTGAAACCGCAGATTTTTTTTCTTGTTAAAAGATTATTATTTTCAATTAAATTTGAACTTAGATTTATAGAAGATTCACTGAATTTTTTAATTCTTAGAAATTCCCACATAGTTATAAATGAGAAAATATGTATAATGATTAGGTTAAAAAAAAACAAACTATGATAACAAACTAATAATAAAAAAAACAGAGGAATAGATGATAAAAACCTAGTATAAGTCATTGATTTTATTACTTTATGTCTCTTCCAAATCTTCTTTTTCTTTTAATGTAACTTTCAATAGCTAAATTATAACTATTTGTGTTAAAATCTGGCCAAAAAGTTTTTGTAAAATAAAGCTCTGAATAGGCTATTTGCCATAAAAGGAAGTTTGATAACCTCATTTCACCAGAAGTTCTAATGACAAAATCTGGATCAGGAAATTTTTTAGTCATTAAGTATTGAGAAAATCTTTTTTCTGTTATTTTAACCTCTGATAAATCTTTCTTACAGTTATTTATGGCTTTTATAATTTCATTTCTTGAACCATAGCCCAATGCTAAAATAAAATATGTATTACTGAATTTTTGTGTCATCTCTGTCAATTCATTTAATTTTTTTTTTATTGCATTATTAAACTTTGACAAGTCCCCTATAAAAGAAAAATTTATTTTATTTTTTACAAAGTTTTCAATTTCAGACTCTAGATAGAAAAGTAATAATTCTTTTAAATCATTAATTTCTCTGGGGGATCTTTTCCAGTTTTCAGTTGAAAAACCATAAAAGGTTAAATATTTGATATTTAGTTTAATAGATTTTCTTAAGATTTTTTTTATTGTAATAATACCTTGTCTGTGCCCTTCGATAATTGGTAATTTTTTATTTTTAGCCCATCTTCTATTTCCATCCATAATAAAAGCGACGTGTTTTGGAATGTTTTTTTTACGTTCTGTTTTTAGCATCAAATTTGTATAATATCTTTTTCCTTCTCAATGAATAAATTTTCAATTTCTAAAATAACCTTATCGGTTAAACCCTGAATGTCATCTGAAAACTTGAACTGCTCATCTTTTGAAATTTCCTTATCTTTTTCCATGTTTTTAATCTTATCCATTGCATCTCTCCTCAAGTTTCTAATAACTACCTTTGATTCTTCAGCATATTTAGCCGCTACTTTAATTATCTCTTTTCTTCTCTCTTGGGTCAGCTCGGGAATTGGTAATCTTATCAAAGTACCTTCCGTTATTGGATTCAATCCTAAGCTTGATGTTCTTATTGCATTTTCTACATTCGGGACAAGAGACGCATCCCAAACCTGAATACTAATCACTCTAGGTTCAGGAATACTTATATTAGAAACTTGAGTAATAGGAACACTAGAACCATAAGCATCTACGTTTAATGGTTCAATAAGACCAACAGATGCTCGCCCAGTTCTAAGTCCAGAGAATTCTTTTTTAAGAACATCTTTTGCTTTATTCATTTTTTCTGTTATTTCTGTTAAATCAAAGCTCATTTCAACTTATTTTTGTAAATTCCCCTAACCCTCTTGATACTTTAACCAATGAATTCTTTTCAAGCAAAGAAAAAACAATTATTGATATATTATTTTCTTTAGACAGTGAAATTGCTGAAGTATCCATAATTTTTAAATCTTTTTTTATAACATCACCAAAGCTAATTTCTTTGAATCTTTTCGCATTTTTATTTTTGAACGGATCAGAGTCATATATGCCATCAACTTTTGTTGCTTTAAAAATTACATCACACTTCATTTCGGATGCTCTTAATGCTGCTGCAGTGTCTGTTGTAAAAAAGGGATTTCCAGTTCCTGCTGCAAATATAACAATTCTATTTTTTTCAATATGCCTTATCGCTCTTCTTTTTATGTAAGGTTCGCAAATGGTATCCATCTTAATTGCAGATAAAACTCTTGTTGGTAAATTTAATTTTTCAAGTGAATTTTGAAGTAACAATGCATTAATAACTGTAGCCATCATTCCTGTATAATCAGCCGATGTTCGATCCATCCCTATAGTTTCAGCAGAAATACCTCTAAATATATTACCACCTCCAACTACAATCGAAATCTTTATTCCATCTTTAAATATTGAAGATATTTGCTCAGTTATCTGACTAATAGTTTTTAAATCAATTCCAAATTCTTTGTTCCCCATCAAAGCTTCACCAGATAGTTTTAATAATATATGCTTGTAAAGAGGTTTGTTCACTTACTATCAATTTTTAAAAGTTATCTTCTCCAACTCTGAAAAGAACAAAGCTTAATATTTCTAATTTACAATTAAACTTATTTTCACAATCTGATAAAAACGCTTTAACCTTTTGCTTATTGTCAATCACAAAGTACTGATCGAGCAGACAAACTTCTTCAAAAAATTTGTTCATTTTTCCTTCAATAATTTTTTGTTTTATATCGTCAGGTTTATTTGAATTCTTTAGTTGCTCCCTAAAAATTTCCATTTCCCTATTTTTAATCTCTTCGTCAAGTGCTTCATGAGTAATAGATTTTGGATCCATAGCGGCTATATGCATACATATATTTTTTGAGATATTATCTAATTCAGCAAATTTTTTATCACACTTAAACTCTAGAATAACTCCTATTTTTCCTGAATTATCATCAACTGAATTATGTAAGTATTTTTGAAAAGAACCTTCCAAACTACTTCTTACGTTAACTCTTTTTAAAACTATATTTTCACCAATTTTTGAGATCATACTTGTAAGCTCATCTTTAACATTTTTACTTTCGTCAAATTTTTTTTCTAGAAGATTTTCCAGGCTAGAGACTTTATTTTCCAAAGCAATAAGACTAATTTTACTGCAAAATGTTTTGAAGTCATCATTTCTAGAGACAAAATCAGTTTCTGAGTTAATCTCAGTTATTGAAGCATAATTTCCACTAATAGAGATTGTAATTAAACCCTCCGAAGCATCTCTTGAAGATTTTTTTTGAGCAGTGTTTACTCCTTTCTTTCTCAACCAATCAATTGACTTTTCAACATCACCATCCATTTCTTCGAGAGCTTTTTTACAATCTAGCATCCCTGCACCAGTGATCGTCCTCAAATTCTTAATTTTTTCAGATGTAATCATTATTTACTCCAATAATTTGTTAGAAAACTCTATCTTGTTTTAGAAATTTCATTTTATTTAGACGAAGAAACTGACTCAAAACTCTTTCTAGCCTCATTTATCGTACTTGAAACCATGGTACAGTAATATTCTATAGAGCGCATTGCATCGTCATTTCCAGGGATGGGATATTCAATTCCTTCAGGATTAGAGTTGGAGTCTACAACTGCTACGATTGGGATTCCAATTTTGTTAGCTTCTTGCACAGCTAAAAACTCTTTATTAGTATCAATCACAAATAATAAATCAGGTTTTCCGTTCATATTTTTTATCCCTCCCAGAGCTCTGTTTAACTTATTTGCAGTCTTTTCAAATTGGAGAGATTCTTTTTTAGTGTATGTATTTCCTTTTTCCTCAATCAAAGCTTCAAGATTTTTTAATCTTTTTATGGAATTTTGAATTGTATCCCAGTTGGTTAGCATTCCGCCAAGCCACCGATTATTAATATAGTATTGTTCGCAATCAATTGCAGCTTTTGTTATAATTTCTGACGCTTGACGCTTTGTGCCCACAAAAAGAATATTTTTATTTTGTGCAGCAAAAGTGCTAATTATTTTTAGGGCATAAATAAACTTGCCAACCGTTTGTTGAAGATCAATGATATGAATGCCATTTCTTTCTCCAAAAATAAAAGGGGACATTTTAGGGTTCCATCTTTTTGTTTTATGACCAAAATGAATTCCTGCATCTAGCAAATTTTTTATTGTTACTTTATTTACATCCATTATTGTTAACAGCCTATATCTTAATCATTAAATACAGAATCAAGCTACATTTTTAATCTCAACAATTCAAGAATAAAAATTTAATTTATTCTTTTAACGTTTGTAATACCTTTTATTTGTTTTAAATTATCTAAAAATTTAGAATCTAATGAAAATTTTTTTTCTGACTTAATGTTTAGTGCATAATTTTTATAATTTACCGTTATCTTAAGTGAGTTTGTACCTAATTTAATATCTTTAAAAATTGTTTCTAATGTATCTAAATTTAAATTCTGAGCATCAAGGTTTATTGATATCAAAGAATTAAATAATTTATTTTGTGGATCTATTTGTTCTAAATTCGAGAGTACATATCTAGTTGAATCTCCTTTTGTAATAGCATCAATTTTTATTTTACAAAGCTCACCAAAATTCGGAAGATATCTTATATTATCCAGAACGTCACTAAAACATATTAATTCAATTTCGATTGTATTATCTGAAACAGTAAAAAAAGCATATTTAGTTCCATTCTTAGACTTTTTTGTTGTTATACTTGAAACTATGACAAGATATTCATGATCGCTTGATGCATCTTTTCTAGAAAATAAATCAATTAGTTTTTTAAAATTATCTTTTAAGAAATTCTTCTCGAAATATTCAACTGGGTGTTTTGAAATAAAAAATCCAATTGATTCATATTCTTTTTTTAATTTAATCAGGATATCCCAAGATTTTTTTTTATTAGATATTAATTCTTTATCGTCAAAAGATGATTCTAGATTAAATAAATTTTCCTGTAATTTATTACAATTTTTATGAAAAAATGAATTATATTTTAATATTTTTTCTAAGTTTTCATTTAGAAATAATTGATTTTTTTCAATTGACTCCAAAGCACCTGAAAAAATCAAACTCTCAAATTGTCGTTTGTTCAAAACTGAACCATCAATTCTTCTGATTAAATCTGGAAGATTTAAGTATTTACCCTTTTTTTCTCTATCTTCGACTAAAACTTTTATCGAGGATTCTCCAATATTTTTTATTGCTCCTAAAGCGTAAAATATTCCAACTGGAACTTTATCAGAATATTTAACTTTGAACGATTCAAATGAAGAGTTAATATCTGGTTTTACAATCTCAAAACCTAAATCTTTAACTTCTTTTACAAAAATTGACAGTTTATCCACATTATTAATATCATACTCCATGGAGGCACATAAAAACTCCATAGGAAAATTTGCTTTTAGGTAAGCAGTTTGAAAAGATATTAGTGCATAAGCTGCTGCATGACTTTTGTTAAAACCATAACCAGCAAATTTTTCAACTTCGTCAAATAATTTTTTTGCTTTTACTTCTGAAAGATTATTAATTTTACATCCTTCAATAAAATTAGATTTTTGGTCATCCATTTCTTTTTTAATTTTTTTTCCCATTGCTCTTCTTAAAAGATCAGCTTTAGCTAGACTAAAACCCGCAACTTTTTGAGCAATTTGCATAACTTGTTCTTGGTAAACCATAATACCATAAGTCTCATCTAGAATATTTTTAAGATCTTTATGAACATAATTAATTTTTTCTTTTGAATTTTTTCTTTTTACGTAAAGTGGAATATTATCCATAGGTCCTGGCCTATATAATGAAACTATTGCAATTAAATCCTCAAATCTATCAGGTTTAATTTTTACTATCGTCTCTCTCATCCCTTTACCATCAAATTGGAAAACTCCTATTGTTTTTCCACTCCTTATTAATTTGAAGGTTTTTTCATCATTTAAATCAACATTCTCTAAATCTATGATTACACCTCTCTCATTAAGTAACTTTATTGTTTTATTAATCACGGTAAGTGTTTTAAGACCTAGAAAATCAAATTTAATTAAACCGACTTTCTCGACATATTTCATAGAAAATTGAGTAACGGGAAATTCTGATCTTGGATCTCTATACAAAGGGAGTATATCTATCAATGGTTTTTCTGAAATTACCACCCCAGCCGCATGTGTAGAAGCATGCCTCAATAATCCTTCAAGATTTTTTGATATATTAAACAATTTTTCTATTCTTTTTTCTCCTTCAATAATTTTTTTAATTTTTGAATCATTATTAATTGCGTCATCTATACTTATTGGTTTTGCAGGATTAAAAGGAATCATTTTACAGAGTTTGTCAACTTGATCATAAGGTATCTGAAGAACTCTCCCCACGTCTCTCAATGCTGCTCTAGCTTGAAATGAACCAAAAGTGATAATTTGCGCAACATTATTTTTGTTATATCGAGTTTGAACATACTTTATTACTTCATCTCTTTTTTCCATGCAAAAATCTATATCAAAATCAGGCATAGAGACTCTTTCTGGATTAAGAAACCTCTCAAATATTAAGCCAAATTTAATGGGATCTAAATCTGTGATAGTTAGTCCCCAAGCCACTAAAGAACCTGCACCTGACCCTCTACCGGGACCAACTGGTATCTTATTTTTTTTTGCCCATTGAATAAAATCTGCCACAATAATAAAGTACCCAGAATAACCCATTTTCATAATTATGTTTAATTCAAATTCTAATCTATTATAGTAGTTTTGAGATTCATTCTCTGAAAGATTTAACGATTTTAATCTTTCGGTCAACCCTGCTTTAGCTGATTTTTTTAAAAAATCATTTTCATCTAAGTTTAAGGTTGTTTTTGGAAGCTTTGGTTTTGTTTCCTCTAAAAAAAATGAGCACTTTTGTGCTAAAAGCAAAGTATTATTCAAAGCATCAGGTAGATCTAAAAATAGATCATTCATTTCATGAGGAGATTTTAAATAACTTTCATCACTAATTTTTTTTCTATTTTCTGAATCCACATACGTTTGTTGTGATATACATAATAATACGTCATGAGATTCGTAATAATCTTTGTTTAAAAAATAATTTTCATTTGTAGCAACTAATGGAACTTTTTTTTCGATAGAATAATCAATTAAAAAATCGTTATACTCATCGATATCATTTTTTTTAGTTCTTTGAATTTCAAAAAAAAAATTATTGTTAAATATCGATGAAATATATCTTTCAATTTCAATTAATCTATCTTTTCCATATTGATTATAATTAGATCGAAGAAGCCCATCAATTCCTCCAGATAAGCATATAATACCCTCTCTATGATCAATAAGATTTTGAAAAGAGACCCAGGGTTTGTTATTATGCTCATTTTCTAAATAAGACAATGAAATTAATTTTGATAAGTTTTGATAACCTTTCAAATTTGACGCTATTAACAGCAAACTTCCAGGGAAAAAATTATTTTCCACTATATGCACATCACAGCAAATGATTGGCTGAATGCCATTTTTGGAACATTCTGAACTAAATTCCATACTTCCAAATAAATTTCCCTTATCACTTATTCCGATGGCAGGAACTTTATTTTGAATGCAATGACTAACTAGCTCATTAATTTTCAGAGCACCCTGTGATAATGAATACTGTGTGTAATTTCTTAAATGTATAAAATTATGTGTATTCAATTAACCGCCCTTTTTCTAACTTATAACAAGAATCAAATTTTTTTATTAAGTTCAGATTATGCGTTGCTGTAATTGTCAATGTATTCTGTGAGTTAGCTAATTTGAGGATCTCATTAAATACTTTAATAGAATTATTTTCATCCAAACTACCTGTAGGTTCATCAGCTAATAATATATATGGTTTTTTAATTAATGCTCTTAAGACTGATACTCTCTGCTTCTCACCTCCTGAAAGTATTGAAATCTTTGACTTGAACTTTTCTTGCAAATTAAGTTTCTCTAACATCTCTTGCGCCTTTAATACTGCAGCATTATAACATGTTCCATTTAATATTAACGGAAGAGCAATATTTTCTTGACAATTAAAATCATGCAATAATTGATTGTTTTGAAAAATAAAACCAATGTTCTTTCTTCTAAATGCAGTTCTTTGATCTTGGTCCAAAATATCACAATTAATATTATCTATTTTTAATGTTCCTCTAGTTGGAGCATCTATTAATCCAATGATATTTAAGAGTGTACTTTTACCAGAGCCCGAGGGACCAATCAAACCAATATTTTTTTTTTCATCAACTCTCAAACAAATATTATTAAGAACTTGTAAGGTATCTTTTCCTTGTTCAAAATTTTTAACAATATTTTCAATACTTAAAAGCAATTTATTCCCACCTAATTAAATTAATAGGTTCTATTAGAGATGCTTTATATGCAGGATAAATTGTTGCAACCAAAGAACAAATTATGGAAAACATACATATTAAAAATATCTCGGAATAATTAATGATTACTGGCAAATTTGAGAAAAAATAAATTTCTTTAGCAAACAACTCAGCATTTGTAAAAATCTCTATAAAGTCTTTAATATTATTTATATTATAACAAAAAGTAATTCCTAATAGCAGGCCTAACAAAGTTCCAACTAAGCCTATAAAAAAACCGTTAAGTATAAAAATTTTTAGTAGTTGAGATTTACTTGCTCCCATTGTTCTCAAAACCCCAATATCTTTTGTTTTATTTTTGACAAGCATTATCATGGAAGAAACTAAGTTAAACGCTGCTACAATAATTATTAAAACCAATATTAAAAACATCACATTTCTTTCGATTTCAATTGCATTAAAAAGAGAAGGATTCAAAGATCTCCAATCAATTAACTTATAGTAATCTGGAATTGTATTTTTAATTTTCAAAAAGACTTCTTCGTACTTATCAAAATCGTCTAAAAAAATCTCGATGTTATCAACTTTATCATTCATATCTAAAAAACTTTGGATAAGTTTTAAAGGAAATAAAATCAAAGAAACATCATATTCATACATCCCTGTTTCAAAAAAATCAATAACTCTAAATGTTGCTGAATTTGTTATCTTTCCAAAGGGTGTTGTAATTCCATTTGCTGATATTATTTTAATTTTCTGTCCTTTTTTAATGCCCAACTTTTCTTGCAACCTTTTTCCTATTATGACACCTTTACCATTTTTGAATAGTCTTAAGGATTCAGAGGAAGATAGATTTGAAAACAAATTTCTTTCGGTGAAATTTTCAAAATCAAGTCCTTTTAAAAAAACACCACGAGAGTTATTATTTGCAGAAAGAAGACCTTGACTAACAATTGTAGGCTCAACTTTAATCTGGGTAGTTTGATCTAGAATATCTTTTTTAAGAATTTCATAATCATTGATTTTTAGGTTTCTCATATTTTGAATTTTCATATGTCCGTTTACACCCAAAACTTTAGAAGTAAGTTCCTCTCTAAATCCATTCATAACAGACATAACGATTATTAATGTCGCAACACCCAGAGAAATACCGAGAAAAGAAAAGAAAGTAATTAATGAAAAAAAACCTTCTTTCTTATTAGAAATTAAATATCTTTTTGATATGAAAAATTCGAAAAAACTAATCATCTTTTATAATACTTAATATCTTTTTTAAAATTTGTCCTGCTGAACATTCAACTTCTAAGTGTGTTTTTCTATTTTTTATCTGTACCATTTTGTTCTCAGTATATTTATTCCCAACTATTATTTGGTAAGGAATGCCGAATAGATCAGATTTATTAAATTTAATCCCTACTCTCTCATTTGTGTCGTCATATAAAACTTCTATGTTGTATTTTTTAAGTTCTTTATAAAGTCCCTCACAAAAACTTAAGCAACCTTCATTCTCTATTTTTAAATTTATTAACATTAAGTCAAAAGGTGAAATTTCCTTGGGCCATATAATTCCTTTTTTATCATAATTTTTCTCAATAATTGCAGCTGGAAGTCTTGAAATCCCAATGCCGTATGAACCCATATATGGATTTACACTTCCTTCAGGAGTATCTATTTTAAAATTGAAAGGTTTTGAATATTTTTCACCAAATAAAAAAATATGGCCTAGCTCAATACTATTAGCAACATGATACGTTTTTGGTTTTTTTTCGTCCTTATTAAAATATTCGTCCGTCGAAGAATAATTCTTCTTATAAAAATCAAAATAATCAAACACAGATTTTTCATTTGGTAAATCTGTATAAATAATTCTAGATTCTCCAGATTCACAGATCATATGAAATTCATGAGAAATTTCTCCCCCAATTTCACCACTTAATGCTTTAACAGGAATTATATCTATTCCTAATTTTTTAAAAATTTGAATATACATTTTAAAATACATCTTGTAGGTGTCATAAGAATCATTTTTATTTTTATCAAAACTATATGCATCTTTCATTATAAATTCTCTAGCTCTCATTACTCCATGCCTTGGCCTTATCTCGTCTCTGAATTTTGTTTGAATATGAAATAAATTTACAGGTAGTTGTTTATAGCTATTGATGTAATCATTACCAATCACTGTAACCATTTCTTCATTAGTTGGTCCGTAAAGTAATTTTTTTTTATTTCTATCCGTTATTTTTAACATTTCTAATCCATAACTATCAAATCTATTGCTTTTTATCCAAATTTCTGAAGGTTGGATAGTTGGCATTAACATTTGATTAATATCATTTCGAATATGTTCTTCTTCAATTATGTTTTGAATTTTTTTTAAAACCCTAAAACCAAAGGGTAGCCAGGAATAAATACCAGAAACTTCCAAATGTATCATACCGCTTCTTAGCATTAATATATGAGAATTCAGTTTTGCATCTGATGGAATTTCTTTTTTTGCAGGGATAAAAAATTTTGACAATTTCATAAAAAAACATTTTTAATAATAATTATAATAATAAGAACTAATAATGAGAAAATACTATTTAAAAAAAACTTTTTTTTTAATTCAGGTTTATCTGGGGCACCTGGATCATTTCCTTTTTCAATGATTTTTTGCTTTTTTATATTTAAAGGTAAAAAAAGAAATAGAGAAATCCACCAAATTACAAAATAAAGAACTATAGCACTAAATATTGACAAATTTATTCCTGTTCAATTTCAATTAAGGTTCCATAAAAATCTTTGGGATGCAAGAAAAGCACTAACTTATTATGAGCACCGAGCTTTGGCTCTCCGTCTCCAAGAATCTTTAAATTATTGCTTACTAACTTTTCTCTCATTTTAATTATATCTTTAACCTCTAAACAAATATGATGTATACCACCAAATGAATTTTTATCTAAAAAATTCTTGATTGGAGAATTATCTCCATAAGGTTGCATTAGTTCTATCTTCGTATTACTTAATTCAACAAATACAACACTCACACCGTGTTCCTTGTAATTGAAAACTTTAGAAACTTTTGCTCCCAGAATATCTTTATATAATTGTGATGCTTTTTCAAGGTCAGGGACTGCAATTGCGACATGATTAAATTTTGTAATCATTTTTGTTGCAACCTTATTATTTTTAAGTCTACCATGGGTTTAATCCCATAGTCTTTTTTTATATAATTTCTTATTTTTTTAATCAAAAGATCTACAAACATTTCATCATTTGGAGATTTTAAAAGTTGCTCAGATACAAATAATTCAATAAAATTTTTAATTTTTTCAAACTCATTAACATCTTTATCATCAAAAATAGTTAAACATGATATTATCGGTCTAACAACTAGCATGTCATCTAAATTTAAAATCAATACTATCAAAATTTCACCTTCATTATTTATTATTCTTGAATTATCAAAAAGTCTTCGTTCAATAGGAAGTATTCTATTTCCTAAAAGAACATTTCTACTAGTAAAAACTTTATCAACAATCTTATTATTCTCATCATTATCTAACAAAACACAGTCTCCATTTTCAATAAGTATTGGATTCTTGATACCAGAGTTTTTAGCAAAATCAAAATGCTCTGAAAGGTGTTGAAATTCACCATGTACAGGGATAAGAATATCTGGTTTAACCCAATCATACATTTTTGCCAATTCTTGCTTGGAGGGATGTCCTGAAACATGGACCATATCTGACTTATCGTCAATGTACTTACAATTAATCTTTCTTAAAATATTTTTTATGCTATTAATTTGTTTTTCATTACCTGGAATTTCTCTTGAGGAAAATATTACTAAATCATTATTATTAATAAAAAAGTTTTTGTTGTCTCCATTTATCAACTTGTGCAGAGCAGCTCTTTTTTCTCCCTGACTTCCAGTACATATTAAAACTACATTTTCGTCTGATATGTGTTTTCCATCTTTTTCATTAATAAATGGTTTTTGTTTTGTTAAATAATTATTTTCTAAGGCGGACTCATAAATTCTCTTTAAAGATCTTCCTAGTAAAATACAACTTCTATTGTTATTTCTAGCAACTTGTGCAATTGTATCTAACCTTGCAATATTTGAAGCAAAACACGAAATAATAATCTTTCCTTGTTTTTTTTCTGAAAATATTTTTTCCAGTGTATTTCTTACATCGTTTTCGGAACCAGATGGAATTTTTTCAAAAACATTTGTAGAATCACAAATCATTGCATGAATTTTTTCTTTAGAAATTTTTTGAATTTTCTTTACATTAATTGGATTACCAACTAATGGAGTAGGATCAATCTTCCAATCACCAGTATGAAAAATATTTCCTTTCTTTGTTCTTATTACTATAGCATTAGGCTCTGGAATAGAATGAGTCATTGCAACTATTTCAATGTTAAATTCACCAATATTTATGTTTTTTTCATATTCTAGAATATTTATTTTTTTATTGTGAATATTATTATTTAGAAACTTTTTTTCTAAAACAGAAGCCGTAAAAGAAGTCGTATAGATTGGGCAATCATCAAGATATTTGTATAAATAGGGCATTGCTCCTATATGATCTTCATGAGCATGAGTAAGAATAATAGCCTTTATTTTTTTTTTTTATTGAGATCAAAAAATCTATATTAGGCATTAAGATTTCTGCAGATGGCACCCTTTCATCTTTAAAAGTAATACCTAAATCAACAACCAACCACTGATCTTTAAAGTGATATAAATTACAATTCATTCCAATTTCACCAGAACCACCTAAAGGAAGGAATATTAGATTTTTATTTTCAAAATTTAGATCTTTAAAATTATTTTCCACTTTTTTTTAACTCTCCAAATAAAAAATTTAAACCTCTCATTGATAAATGTTCATCAAGTAAAAAAATATTTTTTATATATGGTGTAAAAACACTACAGTTACCACCAGTCAAAATTAAATTAGATTTAATATTTTTTTCCTTATTAATCAGTTTTATAAATCCATTAATCATAGACACATACCCCCAAAAAAACCCTGATTGTATAGCTGATTTAGTTGTATTACCAATTATATTTTTTGTTTCTTCAAATTTAACTAAAGGTAGTTTTGATGTAAATTGATGCAAGCTTTTTAATGATAAATCAATTCCAGGAGATATTATTCCACCTTCATATACTCCTTCGCTATTAACATAATCTACCGTTGTTGCGGTGCCAAAATCAATAATCATTATTGGACATTTTACCAAACTTTTGGAGTAAATTACATTTACAATTCTATCTGCACCTATTGACCTTTTATCCTTAATGTTTGTTTTAAAATCTAAAGAATTAAGGTGTTCATTAATAAAAATTGGACTAATTTTGAATTCTTTTAAAAAGAAATGCTTGAATAAATTGTTTAACTCGGGAACAACACTACTGATCATAATGGCTTCCAAGTTTTTTATTTTAAATAAAAGTTTAAAAAAAATCATCAAATCGTCTCTTGATAATATTAAATCTTTTTTAAATCTTTTTATTTTTTTTATTTTGAAATCTTTAAATAATGAAAACATTATATTTGTGTTCCCTATATCGATAGTTAAAAGCATAGAACCTTCATATTATGTCTCCATAGGAAACTTTAATAATGTTATTATTTTTAGTTTTTAAAACCAACAATGCAGAATCATCTATTTCTTTTAAAACGCCAATAAAATGTTTTCCACCCATTTTAATTAAAACTTCATTTCCAATATCTTTGCAACTTTTCATCCATTTTTTTTTGAAAGAAGTGAAATTTTTTTCATTCCATAAAACTATATTATCTTTTATTTTTTTTGATAAACAATGAAAAATTTTTACAGTATCTATTTTATTTGTAAAATCCAAAATTTTCGCTGTTTTATAATTTTCAAGAGTTGGGTTAGAGACAAAATTTATTCCAATACCGACAACTAAATGTGTAATTACACCTTTACTAATATTAGTCTCAATTAAAACACCACCTATTTTTTTATCATCAATAAGTATATCATTTGGCCATTTTAGATAAAAATTTATATTCGGGTAATATCTTTTTAAGCATTCTAAAATAGATATACTTATTATAATATTTAATTGTCCTAACATAGATATTTTGAAAGACTTATTTATCAAATATGAGCATGTGAAATCACCTTCTTTACTGATCCATTTATTTAATTTTCTACCTTTACCAATAATTTGTTTTTTTGTGTGTAAACTTATGAAGTCAATATCCTTATTTACTTGAAAAATTTTTTTTATTTCGCGATTAGTATTCTCTACACATGAAAAGAAGAAATTTTCGCATTTTTCAAACATTTTAATTTACAGAAAAAAGGGAAAATGTAATTGAGGCAGATAGATCTAAAAAAAATTTTGGATACATAAGAATTGTTACATTTAAAAAAGCTAGCGCTGTAAGTAAAATTTTAGTTTCTGATCCTATTCCAGTGTCAATTTCTTCTAAAGATTTATCAAAAAACATTAATTTTACTATTCTTAGATAATAAAATGCAGCTATTACTGAGGATAAAACACCTGTAATTGCTAAAAAGTATAAATTATTATCAATTGCAACATTTAATACAATCAATTTACCTAAAAAGCCTGATAAGGGCGGTATACCTGCCATAGAAAACATAAAAATTGCCATACAACAAGCCATAAACTGGTTATTAGAAAAGTAACCAGATAAATCTTTTATCATAGAAACATTTATTCCGTCTCTTTTAAGATTTAAAATTATTACAAAAACACCAATATTCATTAATAAGTACAATATTAAATAAATACAAATTGCAATTATTCCATCCTCAGTGCCAGCAACTAAACCAATAAGTATAAATCCAACATGATTTATTGTGCTATATGCCATTAATCTTTTAATATCAGTTTGGTTGATCGCTCCCAAAGAACCTATAATCATTGAGGTTATTGATAAGATTAATATGATTTTACCCCAGTCAACTGATATTTCACCAAAAGGAAAAACTAAAAATCTTATAATGACCGCAAATACTGCTATTTTTGGGACAACAGATAAAAAAGATGTAATGATAGTCGGGGCTCCCTCATAAACATCAGGAGTCCACATATGAAAAGGAGCTGCGGATACTTTTAAAGATAAAGATACTAGGATAAATACTACACCAATAATTAGTAATAAAGGAATTTCACTTAACTGACTGATTAAGTCAGCAATTTCAGAAAAGTTTGTAGTTCCAAAACTTCCATAAATTAGGCTGCAACCAAATAAAAAAATACAAGTTGATAAACTTCCAATTACAAAGTACTTAACGCCTGCTTCTGAAGAAAATAAATTTTTTCTATCAAAAGAAACTAAAATATAAAGTGCAAGACTTTGTAATTCAATAGAAAGAAACAATGATAGAAGATCATTTGCTGAAACCATTAACATCATACCAATTAATGAGATCACTATTAGAATCGGAAACTCAATTTTATTGAGTGTTTGATTTTTTTCATTAATGAGAAAAATATAAATAATTATGCCTGAACCAATTAGTAATAAAGATTTCATGAATGAACCGAATGAATCTACAACGAAAAAATTATTAAATATTTCTTCAAAGTGAAAGATATCTCTAAAGACTAAAAATTGAGCAATTATGATTGACATTAATGACAAGTAACCAATGATTTTATAATCATTTTTCTTTAAAAAAGGTCCAACAAGCATACTTAAAAGAACAACTGTGAACAAAAATATTTCTGGAATAAAGATCAAGTAAGCTCCCTAAAAAATAGTTATTGGATATAATAAAATTATTCTCTCAATTGAAGCAGTTGAGAAATCCAGTAAATAATTTGGTTTTATCCCAATTAGAACAATTAATAAAACTAGAATGGAAAATGCTATAATTTCATTTAAATTTAATTCATTTTTAATTTGTAAAACGTTTTTGTTTACCTCACCTAAAAAAACTTTTCTGTAGAGTAACAACATATAAGCAGCGCTTAATATGATACCTAAAGCAGCAATGCTTGCAACTAATGTATTTTGACTAAAAACAGCAACAAGCGTTAAAAATTCACTCACGAATGCACTTGTTCCAGGAAAACCGATTGAACCCAGACAAAAAATTAGAAAAAAAATAGATAACTTTGGCATTATATTTCCTAATCCACTAAAATATTTAATCTCTTTAGTCTTATACCTATTATAAATAGAACCTATAGAGAAAAATAATGCTGCAGAAATTAACCCATGAGAAATCATTTGAATAATAGCTCCATGTAATCCTTGAAGATTGGTAGAAAAAATTGCTAATGTAACAAAACCCATATGCGCTACTGAAGAATAAGCAATCATTTTTTTCATGTCATCTTGAACTAAAGCCACTAAAGAGGTGTAAATTATTGCAACAAGCGATAATACAAAAACAAATGGAGTAAAAAAAATTGAGGCATCAGGTAACATTGATAAGTTAAATCTAATAAAGCCATATCCGCCTAATTTCAATAGTATACCAGCCAAAATTACTGAGCCTTCGGTCGGTGCTTCTACATGTGCATCAGGTAACCATGTATGAAAAGGCCACATTGGAATTTTGACAGCGAATGACGAGAAAAATGCTAGCCAAAGCCATATTTGAATATAAAATGGCAAACTTAAATTTAAAATACTTGGAATGTCAGTAGTTCCAAATTCTTGGTATAAAAATATTATAGCTATTAACATAAGAACTGAGCCTAAGAGTGTATAAAGAAAAAATTTATAAGCTGAATAAACTCTTCTATTTCCACCCCATATACCTATTATTAAGTACATAGGAATTAAGATGCTCTCAAAAAAAATATAAAATGAAAAAAGGTCAATTGAGCTAAATGCACCAATCAAAAAACTTTCTATTAATAAGAAACAAGATAAATAAGACTTTATTTTTTCTGTCTTTGTATTCCAAAAATAAAATATACAAATAGGAATCAGGAATGTAGACAACATTACAAAAGGTAAGGAGATACCATCTATACCAAGTGAAAATTTTATATTTTCATTATTTAACCACGAAAAAGAATTAACAAACTGGAAATGAGGAACATCTTTGTCAAAATTAAATGGAAGATAAATTGACAAAAGAAAATTAATTATTGAAGTCCACAATGCCGATTTTTTCGCTTGCTTATAGGTATTATCATCCTCAACAGACACTAAAACAAATATAAGCCCTATCAAAGGTATTAAGATTAAAATTGGCAATATGGGAATATTAAGCATATTAAAATATATAAAAATATATACTTATAAAGACAGTTAGACCAATAATTATCGACATCGCATAATGATACAAATAACCGGTATGAAAAATTGAGATTAGCATACCAAACTTTTTAATGAGTTTAGATATCCCGTTTGGTCCAACGTTATCTATAAGTTCAATATCAATAGATTTCCAAAAACCATTACCAATATATCTTAAAGGTTTTACAAATAGAAAATCGTAGAATTCGTCAAAATACCATTTGTTTTTCAAAAAAATATAAACAAGAGAAAATCTTTTTTTTAAAAAATAAGTAATATTTGGAAAAAATCTGTAAAACAAAATACAAATAAATAAACCTAAAAGTGCCATAAAAAAAGGAATTTTTTTAATTATAAAAGGCATTTCAAAGATTAAAGTTGGCAAATTAGTTGTTGATATATTATAAAGAGAATCTTTCCAAAATAAAATTGAATTAATACCAAAAAAATACTTATTTAATAATATTCCTGAAAAAATAGCAAAAATTGATAGTATAATTAAGGGTATGAGCATCACGTTTGGAGACTCATGAACGTGAGCAAGAACTTTCTCATCAGAATTATTTTTACCATGAAAAACATAAATTAATAATCTAAAAGAATAAAATGAGGTTAAAAAAACCACAAAAACAGATGTAAAAAAAGCAAATTCTCTAAAAATAGATTTATCAAAATATAAAATTTCAATTATTAAATCCTTAGAAAAGTAACCACTAAAAAATGGGAAACCAGTAATAGATAGCGTGCCTATTAACATCAGAAGATAAGTTACAGGAATTTTTTTATACAATCCGCCCATTTTTTTTATATTCTGCTCATCTGACATTGCATGCATAACAGAGCCTGCACCCAAAAATAATAGGGCTTTGAAAAATGCGTGCGTCACAAGGTGAAACATTGCAGCTCCGTAAGCTGACGCACCAATTGCTACAAACATGTAACCAAGTTGACTACATGTAGAATAAGCAATTATTCTTTTTATATCATCTTGAGTTATAGCGACTGTTGCAGCAAAAAAAGAAGTTAGAGCTCCTACAATCATTATCATATTTTGCGCAAGTTGTGACTCCTCTATAATAGGTGACATCAACACTAAAAGAAAAACACCCGCTGTTACCATAGTCGCAGCATGAATTAATGCAGAAACAGGAGTAGGACCTTCCATAGCGTCTGGCAACCAAGTATGTAGGCCAAGTTGTGCCGATTTACCCATACAACCAATAAATAATAAAACAGAAATTAATGTTAATGCATGAAAATTGATATCAAAAAGTTCAAAATAAGTATTTTTTTGTGATTGAACCAGAATAAATATTTCGTTGAAATTTAACGTGCCAAATAAAATAAAAATTACTAAAATTCCAATTAAGAAACTAAAATCTCCAACTCTATTAACTATAAATGCTTTAATAGCAGCTTTATTTGCTACATCCTTAAAATTCCAGAAACCAATTAACAAATAAGAAGTAAGCCCAACTCCTTCCCAACCTAAAAATAGCTGAATCAAATTAGAAGAAGTAACTAAAATGAGCATGAAAAATGTAAAAAGACCAAGATAGCCAATAAAAATAATTTTTTTTTGATCATTGCTCATATAGCCTATTGAATAAAAATGTACTAGGCAGGAAATAAAATTTACAAGCAAGACCATAAGACTTGAAAGCCTATTAAAACTTAGTGACCAATCTATATAGAGACTTCCAGAACTTAGCCACTCAGCCAACTGAATGTTTATTTGCGGATTTTCATCACTTACAGCAAAAAAACAAAAAATTGAAATAATGGTTGATAATAAAATCAGACAGCTTGCAAAATACTCAATATTTTGATCTTTTATTTTCCCATTCGCTATAATACAAAAAAAATAACTTAAAAGAGGAAGAAAGACAGCAAAAGAAAACATTATATTAGCCTTTCATTTTATTTAAGCTATCAACTGAAATAGAACCACTCTTTCTGAAATAAATAGTCAAAATTGCAAGTCCTACAGCAGCTTCAGCTGCTGCAACAACTAAAATAAACAATGAAAAAATTTGTCCTGATAAATCATTTAAGTGATAAGAGAAGCCTATGAAATTTATATTTACAGCCAATAACATAAGCTCTATTGACATTAGAATTGTAATTATATTTTTTCTGTTTATAAACAGACCAATCAATCCTATAGAAAAAACACAAGAGGATAGAGCTAGATAATAAAATATGTTCATTTTAATTTATTTTTGAATTACTCTTTATATCATGAAGTTTTATTAAATCTCTTTTTTTTACATTTTCTTGATAATCGATATTTTGACTTAAAGAATTATCTGCTTTTCTAAAAGCTAATACTATAGCCCCAATCATAGCAACGAGCAAAACGATTGACGAAATTTGAAAAATTATAAAATAGTCAGTATACAAAAATAGACCAAGCATTTTTGTATTTGAAAAGCCTGAATCATATAATGTAGTCATATTAATTTTAGCAGTGTTTAATGGTACTATATCGATTTCTGAAAATACAAAAATTAACTCTGCTAAAAAAATTAAAATTAACATAATACCAAAAGGAAGATATTTCAGAAATCCCTCTTTAATTTTTACAATATTTATGTTCAGCATCATCACCACAAATAAAAAAAGAACCGCAACGGCTCCCACGTACACAATCAATAATGTCATAGCAAGAAATTCTGCATTAGAAATTAAAAATATTATAGCAGCATTAAAAAAGCATAAAATTAAATATAGTACAGAGTACACTGGATTTTTAGAAACTATAACCATTAAGCTTGAAAAGATTAAAATTGCGGAGAAAATTGAAAAAATGGAAAACATAAACTATAAATATTTTGACTCTTTTTCTAAATTTTTAGAAATTTCTAATTCCCACCTATCACCATTATCTAGCAACTTTTGTTTATTATAAATTAACTCTTCCCTAGTCTCTGTTGCAAATTCAAAATTAGGTCCCTCTACAATTGCATCAACAGGGCAGGATTCTTGACAAAATCCACAATAAATACATTTAGTCATATCAATATCGTATCTTGTTGTCTTTCTAGAACCGTCATCTCTTGGTTCAGCTTCAATAATTATAGCTTGTGCCGGACAAACTGCTTCACACAATTTGCAAGCTATGCATCTTTCTTCGCCAGATTCATATCTTCTTAACACATGTTCTCCTCTGAATCTTGAGCTTAGAGCACCTTTTTCAAAAGGATAATTAATTGTAACTTTTTTTTTAAAAAAATATTTTAAAGTCAAAATGAGACCATCAAAGATTTCGATAAGTAAAGTTTTTTTAAAAAAATTGATAAATAATTTAAGCTTGTTCATAATTATAATTTCTCAAAATAATATAGGTAACCTGAAGTAATTACAATCCACACTAATGTTATCGGTAAAAAAACTTTCCAACCTAAGCGCATTAGTTGATCATATCTGTATCTAGGTAAAGTTGCCCTTATCCACAAAAACGCAAAGAGTAGTGCACATACCTTGATAAAAAACCAAAAGAAACCTGGTATAATTGTTAAAAAGTTAATGTCAAATGGAGCATGCCAACCACCCAAAAATAGAATTGTTGTCATAGAACTCATAAGTATCATGTTACCATATTCTCCTAAAAAAAATAAGCCAAAGGTCAAAGCTGAATATTCAACGTTGTATCCTGCGACTAATTCTGCTTCTGCTTCTGGCAAGTCAAATGGGGCTCTATTAGTTTCAGCTAATGTAGAAATAAAAAAAATTAAAAATATCGGGAAATGGGGAATGATATACCATAAGTTTTCCTGAGCCATAACAATGTCAGTCAGATTTAATGAACCTACAGACAAAAGTATACTGATTATTATTAATCCTATGGAGACTTCATACGAAATCATCTGTGCAGCAGATCTAAGTGCACCCAAAAAGGCATACCTAGAGTTGCTTGACCAACCTGCCATAATAATTCCATAAACACCTAGTGAAGAAACAGCTAATACATATAAGATTCCTACATTTATATTTGAAAGAACCATACCATAATCCACAGGTATAACTGCCCAAGCGATAAGTGCTAATGTGAATGTTAATATGGGAGAAAATAAAAAAATTAGCTTATTTGAATTTGTAGGTATTATTGTCTCTTTTGTAAGTAACTTAATACCATCAGCAATTGGTTGTAACAATCCAAATGGACCAACAACATTAGGTCCTTTTCTTAATTGAATGGCTCCAATAACTTTTCTTTCAAAAAAAGTTAAGTAAGCAATAAAAAATAAAAGTGGAATAATAATTAATATTATTTTAAAGACTATTATTAAAAAATCTATTATCATCTCAGTTGTTTATTCCTGGAACAATCTGCCATAACAACAGATAATCTACTAACTGAATCTGTCATGTAATAATTTTTAATAGTAGGAACAAAATTATCGTCAATAAGATTTTCATGAAATTTCTTGGATTTAGTGAAGTTAGAGGTTTTAATAAAATCAATTTTTTCAAAATGGGGAAAACTACTAAAAAGTAGTTTTCTAAGTTCAATAAAGTTTGAAAATTTCATATCCATGTTTAATTTTTTAGATACTTCTAAAAAAAATCTCCATGCAAAATTAACCTTTGGTAGTGGAGTACTTAATTGAGCAGAAATCTGTGGTCTACCTTCAGTATTTATATATATACCTTCCTGCTCAGTAAAACACGGACATGGAATTATTATGTTAGCTTTTTGAGCAGTTCGGTCTCCGTGGTGACCATGATAAATAACAAACGTTTTTTCTGATATTTTAGAGATATCAAAATCATCAGCCCCAAAAACATATAATAAGTCAATATCCTTTTTTAAAAAATCATTTTCAAAATTAGTATTAGAAGTATTTGTTTTTGACACAAAACCAATATCCAAAGCACCAGTTCTTCCAGAAAAATTTTGTAGAACGTTAAAACCATTCCACTCTGTATCATTACAGTATTTTTCGTAAATTTTCTTTGTGATATTAAAAATATCTTTTGAATCTTCTCTACACATTGCTGATTGACCTATTATGAATAAAGGCTTTTTAGAAGACTTAAGTTTTTTAAAAAATAAATGTTTTTCATTGAGCAAATCAGTAAGTAATTTAGGATTTTCTCCAAGCTGTAATAGGTTTAAATTATCATCAAACTTTTCACCAAGATTTGCTATAACAAAATTTTTGTCACTATTCTTATATTTCTTCCTTAATCTTGCATTAATTATTGGAGCTTCTTTTTTCAAATCACACCCTATTAAAAAACATAAATCACAATCATCAACTCCTACGATTTTCGAATTGAATAAATATGAAGTTCTATCTCCAGGTATAAAAAATGAATTATCTTGTCTACATTCAAAATTGTTGCATTCAATTTTCTCTAAAAATAGCTTAAATGCAAAAATGTTCTCACAATCAAGAGTATTTCCAATTAATCCGGCAATTTTCTTTTTATCCGTTTTATTAACTTTTTCTGCAACTATGTCTGCAATCTCATTGTTAGATATTTTAACTAATTTATTATTTTTTCTTACATATCCACTTTGCAATCTTTGACTTAACAATCCATCATATGCAAATCTTGCTTTATCTGATATCCATTCTTCGTTAATCTCATCATTAACCCTTGGAAGCACCCTCATTATTTTGTTAGCCTTAGTATCAAATCTAACATTACTTCCAACCGCATCCATTAGGTCAATACTATCAGTTTTTTTTAATTCCCATGGTCTTGCAATAAAAGCGTAGGGTTTAGAAGTAAGTGCTCCCACTGGACAAAGGTCAATAATATTACCCGATAACTCTGTATCTATAGTTTTTTCTAAGAATGATGAGATCTCAGATTCCTCACCTCTCCCTAGTAATCCAAGTTGCTCAGTTCCTGCAACCTCTTCGATAAATCTAACACACCTGGTACAATGAATGCATCTGGTCATATGAGTTTTAATCAAAGGACCTAAATTTTTATTCTTTACAGCTCTTTTTGATTCGTCAAATCTGCTAAAACCCTTACCGAAAGCCATAGCTTGATCCTGAAGATCACATTCACCTCCTTGATCACAAATTGGACAATCAAGCGGATGGTTTATTAAGAGAAATTCCATTACACCTTTTCTTGCCTTTTTAACTAATTCACTTTTAGTTTTTATAACCATTCCTTCCGCAACTGGCATTGCACAAGAGGCAACTGGCTTAGGTGAGTTTTCCATCTCAACAAGACACATTCTGCAATTTCCAGCAATGGATAACCTCTCATGATAACAGAACCTTGGAATTTCAACGCCAATAGATTCACATGCTTGTAGTACTGTTAGCCCACTATCGACATCGGTTTCAATATTATCAATTTTTATTTTTGGCATTAAGCTACAAACTTTGTTTTATGGTTAATTCTTTCGAGGATATCATTTTTAAAATGCCTCAATAAACCTTGAATTGGCCATGCTGCAGCATCTCCTAAGGCACAAATAGTATGCCCTTCAATTTGATGAGTAACTTCCTCAAGAAGTTCTAAATCGTAAGGAGAAAAATTATTAGATGCTATTTTATTCATCATTCTCATCAACCACCCAGTTCCTTCCCTACAAGGTGTGCATTGTCCGCAAGATTCATGCTTATAAAAGGCTGAAAGTCGAGCTATCGACTTCACTATGTCTGTTTGTTTATTCATTACAATTATGCCCGCAGTACCCAAGCCAGATCCTACATTTTTTAAAGAGTCAAAGTCCATAGTTATATTGTCGCAAATATCTTTTGGAATTAAAGGCACAGAGGAACCCCCTGGTATAATCGCGAGCAAATTATCCCAACCACCAACTACATCTCCGGCATAATGTTGTATTAAGTACTTTAGAGGAACACCCATTTCCTCCTCTACATTACATGGTTTATTTACATGCCCAGAAATACAAAATATTTTTGTACCTGTATTATTTTCTTTTCCTAGGGAAGAAAACCATTTATGCCCTCTTCTTAAAATAGTTGGTATTACTGAAATCGTTTCAACATTATTTACTGTAGTCGGCATGCCAAACAAACCAACATTAGCAGGAAATGGAGGCTTTAATCTTGGTTGTCCTTTTTTACCTTCAATACTTTCAATTAATGCAGTCTCTTCACCACAAATATAGGCACCAGCACCTAAGTGCAAATAAATATCAAAATCCCAACCAGAACCACAGGCATTTTTTCCAATTAAATTGTTTTCATAAGCGTCATTAATCGCTTTATTAAGTATTTCTATTTCATCTAAAAACTCACCTCTTATATATATGTAACACACTTTAGCTCCAATTGCGTAACCTGAGATTAAACATCCCTCTATTAACTTATGAGGTTCGTTTCTAATTATATCTCTATCTTTGCAGGTTCCGGGCTCTCCCTCATCAGCATTTATAACCAGATAATGCTCTCTATTTAAATCTTTTGGCATAAAGCTAAACTTCATTCCAGTTGAAAATCCTGCACCTCCTCTACCTCTTAAACCAGATAATTTAATACTGTTTATGATTTCATCTCTTCCCGCATTGAGTAAACCAATAGTATTATTCCAATCACCTCTTTTTTTGGCAGATGATATATCAGGACTAAATTTTCTATACAAATTTGTAAAAATTAAATCTTTTTTGCTAATCATAATTTTTTCTCCACTGGTTCAGAACCTTTTCTAAAAATTTGAGAACCTTTTTTAATTTTTTTACCAGTTATTATATTGTTTAACAATTCTTCAGTACTTTTTTCATCTAAATCTTCATAATAATGCTTTCCAATTCTTACCAATGGGGCGTTTACACAGGCACCAAGACATTCTACTTCACCTAAAGAAACTAATTTATCTTCAGAAATGTCACCAACATTTAAATTTAGGTTTTTTTTACAGATTTCAAGAATTTTTTGTGAACCTCTTAACATACACGGTGTTGTTGAGCAAACTTCAATATGGTACTTACCTACAGGAGATAAATTATACATAGAATAAAAAGTCGCGAGCTCAAGAACTCTGATTTCTGACACTTTTAAAAACTGTGCTATATATTCTATGGCTTTCTTTGGTAACCAACCATTGAATTGTTCTTGAGCCAGAGTAAGTAAAGGCATAATAGAACTTTCTTTGTAAGCTGCAGGATACCTTTTGATTATCTTCTCAGCTTGAATCAAGTTTTCTTTAGTGAATACAAATGAAGAGGGTTGCAAATTTTCTTCAGCGAATTTTTTAAAAGAGGAGCTCATCTATCTATTTCTCCAAAAACAATGTCAAGACTCCCTATGATTGCTACCAAGTCAGCTAGCAAATGACCTTTTGATAAAAACTCTGTAGCTTGAAGCAAAGGAAAACCGGGTGCTCGAATTTTACAACGATATGGTCTGTTTGTTCCGTCTGAAACAATATAAACTCCAAATTCTCCCTTAGGAGCCTCTACACATGTATAAGTTTCGCCCTTTGGAACATGGTACCCCTCAGTAAATAATTTGAAATGATTGATCAAAGATTCCATTGATAGTTTCATATCATCCCTTTTTGGTGGTGTAATCTTTGGATCTAGACTCATACATTCGCCTGGCGAAATCTTATCAATACATTGTTCAATTATTGAAACTGATTGTCTCATTTCTTCAACTCTAACTAAAAAACGTTCAAAACAATCACCATTTGTTCCTGTTGGTATTTTAAAGTTAATTTCATTGTATGTATCATAGGGCTGAGACTTTCTTAAATCCCAGGGCAAACCTGTGGCTCTTAAACACGGTCCAGTAAAACCTCTGTCAAGAGCATCTTTTGTATTAATTTTTCCGATGTCAACACTCCTTTGCCTAAAAATTCTATTTTTTTCCAATATTCTCTCGAGATCATCGATCTTTCTGGGAAAAGAATTACAAAATCTTTTTATATCATCTAGCAAATTCTCAGGTATGTCTCTGTGAACACCCCCTGGCCTAAAGTAAGCTGCGTGCAATCGAGAGCCAGAAGCTCTCTCATAAAATTCCATAAGTACTTCTCTCTCCTCAAACAACCAAAGAAAAGGAGTCATTGCACCAACATCTAACGCAAAAGTAGTAAGATTAAGAATATGATTTAAAATTCTTGTAATTTCTGAAAAAATTACTCTTAAGTGTTGACCTCTAATAGGAACATCAATCTTTAAAAGCTTCTCGACAGCAAGTGCAAAGGCATGTTCTTGACACATAGGTGAGACATAATCTAATCTATCAAAATAAGGTATTGCTTGAAGATACGTTTTATTTTCAATTAGTTTTTCAGTACCTCTATGAAGCAACCCAATATGTGGGTCAGCTCTCTCTACAATCTCACCATCAAGTTCAAGTACTAATCTCAACACACCATGAGCTGCCGGATGTTGAGGACCAAAATTCATAGAGTAGTTCTCAATTTTTCTTTTATTTACCACTTTTTTCATCTCCAGGAAGTTCTTTCATTATTCCCTCCCAAGGGCTCAAATTATCAAATTGTCTGTATTCTTGATCTAATTTTACTTTTTCTTGAATAACTTTTTTTTTTTCTTCGTCGTACCTTACTTGAACAAAGCCAGTCATCGGAAAATCTTTTCTTAAAGGAAAACCCTCAAAATCATAATCAGTCAAAATTCTTCTCAAATCTGGGTGCTCTTCAAAACTAATACCAAAAAGATCCCAAATTTCTCTTTCATACCAATTTGCAGCAGGATAAACTTTAGAAATCGAGGTTACTGTTTCATTTTCTTTTATCATTAATTTCAATTTAATTCTTAGATTTTGTGGTATACTTAGAAACTGGTACACCATCTCAAATCTCTTATTCCTTTCTGGGTAATCAACTGCAGATATATCAATAAGGACGTCAAAATTGGTAGTAGGGTGATCCTTGAAGAAATGGATAATTTTTATAAAATCTTCTTTTTCTGACAAAACCGCTAATTCATTATTTAACATATTTACTTTGCATTTGAACTGTTGCATGGAATCTTTTATGAGTTCAAAAGAATCAAGTATATGCTGTTGATTTGTCTCTTGCATTATCTTGAAATTGTTAAGTTTCTTGTAATCTTTTTTTGAAGTTGAAGAATACCATATAAAAGTGCTTCAGCAGTTGGAGGACAGCCTGGAACATATATATCAACAGGTACAATTTTGTCACAACCTCTAACCACAGAATATGAGTAATGATAGTATCCCCCGCCATTAGCACAACTACCCATTGAGATTACCCATCTTGGTTCAGGCATTTGATCATAAACTTTTCTTAGAGCAGGAGCCATTTTGTTCGTAAGCGTTCCTGCTACAATCATAACATCGGACTGTCTTGGACTTGGTCTAAAAACTACTCCAAATCTGTCGAAGTCATATCTACTCGCTGCAGACTGCATCATTTCTACAGCACAGCACGCTAACCCGAAACTCATTGGCCACAAGGAGCCCGAACGAGCCCAGTTAATGAGATCATTATATTTTGTAACTATAAACCCTTTTTCATTTATGTGATTTGCAAATTTTTCAAAAGATTTATTTTCATTGCTTATGTCCAATCTAAAGCTCCTTTTATCCATTCATATATAAATCCAATAGTCAAAATGGTCAAAAACAACATCATAGACCAAAAACCGAAAAAACCAATCTCACCCAAAGCAACTGCCCAAGGAAAAAGAAACATGATTTCTAAATCAAATATTATAAAGAGTATCGCAACGAGATAAAATTTGACATCAAACTTACCTCTTGTATCAGAAAAAGGTTCGAATCCACATTCATATGTAGATAATTTTTCTTGATAATCATCTTTCTCTCCTACTACAAATGAAGCAAATATAGCACCAAAGGAAATTACTAGCGCTAGAATTAAAAAAATTAGTATAGGGATATATTCTTCTAATATTGTCATATGTCCTAATATAGTGTTAATTAATTTTTTTTACAGTTTTTTATTTACAAAACTAGTCACTCTATCAATACTTTCCTTAAAAAGTTCATAACCCTCACTTTTTTCTAGGGTTTTTTCACGAATCGATTTTACAGCATTAGATAAAAAATCACATCCCATTTGTTTTTGATCACCATTAAAATGATACCACATTCCTGCCTCACCGACCTTACAATAACTTTTTTCATCTATATAAATATGATTTAAAATTATAATTTTTGCATTAAAACCAAGCGATCTCATCACATTTAAGGCAAGAGGTATATTTAGTAGCGGTACCTCATAGAGTTTTCCCGTGCTTGTAAAAATGATTGTCTCATTACTTCCAAGCAAGCCTTTTTTCGATTCTGGAGCAAAAACAAAAAGTTCTTCGTTGCTGTTTCCAAAAATTTCTCCTCCTAACAAAGAAAAAGCTAAAAGTTTAGATTCAGCAACATCTGCAATATTCAAAAGTTGATTTTCTCCAAAAAATAATACTCTTACATCCTCTGGTAACAATGATTCAATTACATTTTGTTGATAACCGTAGTCGTCGTATAGAGCTTTGATAGCATCATCAACAGACATTTTTGAGGGAGTTAGTTGAGTTCTGACAAATTCTTGAGCAATATTATTTTTTTTATTAACTGCACTTGCATATAACTTTAAAATTCTCTCAAAGGTCATCTCATATGAACCTATAATCTGATCTCCGTATAATGAAAAAAATTCGCATTTTTCGGGATGTTTTAGTGAAATCTTTGACGATCTGTTGATTAAAGAAGATAGTGTGTCACCACCCAGAGAAACAAACGTTTCTATTTTTAGTTTAACCATGTTAACTTCACTCAGTTGTTCATTATAAAATCTTATTGTATTTTGTTTCACATCTTGAGGAGACATTTCTGCAGAACCAATTTCGGAATCACCTTGAGGGTTTGGATCAAATTTTTTTAAAGGGAAATTAAGGAGTTTCAAAAGTTCTTGATCTGAGGATAAATTACAAGACTCATCTACTTCCACTTTTTTTTCTCCCGGTGTGCCAAAATCTATTTGATCGTCTTCCACTTGAGCTAGAACTAATTTACTAGAAAAGAAAAAAATAATTAACAGGGCTGAAATCTTCTTATTCATACTAATTTTATTCATGGATATTTAATTATACATCAGAAATAAAGTTTGTAATATATTTATTACTTAATTTAGACAAAATGGCGGGAGTGACGAGACTCGAACTCGCGGCCTCCTGCGTGACAGGCAGGCGTTCTAACCAACTGAACTACACCCCCATTGACAAAATGGTGGGCGGTGAGGGGATCGAACCCCCGACATCCACGGTGTAAACATGGCGCTCTCCCAGCTGAGCTAACCGCCCATTCAAACTCAATCAAAACAATTTTTATTTGAATACTTGTAATTTTATAATACAGATATGATTTTTTTCAAACAAAATATTTGAATAATTTAATTTACTTTACAATTGCTAAACTTTTACTTGTGATTAAAATTTATTCAAGAATTATGAAAAAAGAAATAGAATATTTAAATCAAAAGATTATAAATTGCAATAAATGTGACAGACTAGTAAAATTTAGGAATCAAATAGCAACAAAAAAAAGAAAACAGTATATTGAAGAAAAATATTGGGGAAAAGGGGTTCCTGGGTTTGGTTCATATAAAGCTAAATTATTAATTGTAGGTTTGGCTCCAGCTGCTCATGGTGCAAATAGGACTGGAAGAGTATTTACTGGAGACAAGTCTGCGGATTTTTTATTTAAATGTTTACACAGCGCAAAAATTTCTAATATTGAAAGATCGGACTATAAAAACGATAATTTAAAACTAAATGATACATATATTACTCTTGCATTAAAATGCGTTCCACCTGAGGATAAACCAAAATCTGAAGAGTTAAAAAACTGCATTAGTTTTTTCAAACAAGAGCTTTTTTACCTAAAAAATTTGAAAGTCATTTTAGCATTAGGAAAGATTGCTTTTGATTCATGCATATCATTATTCAATTTGAAAAAAAAAAATTACATATTTAAACATTCTAACTTTTATAGTATTTCAAAAAAGATAACACTGGTCGCTTGCTATCATCCTAGTCCAAGAAATGTAAATACAAAAAAAATTGATTTTAAAGAAATGAAAAGGGTTTTAAATGAAATTAAAAGGTTCATGGATCACATTAAATAGTGATCCATGAACACAAATATGTTTTAGTTTACCGATTCTTTCAAAGCCTTACCAGCACGAAACTTTGGTACGTTTGCAGCGGGTATTTGAATTGCAGCTCCAGTTTGTGGATTTCTTCCAGTAGTTGCTTTTCTTTTTGTAACAAGAAAAGTCCCAAACCCAACTAGTCTTACATCACCACCAGATTTTAATTCAGAAGTTATAGAATCAAACAGGGAATCAACAATTTTAGCCGTATCAGATTTTGATACGTCCGTATCATCAGAAATCTTTGTGATTAGTTCATTTTTATTCACGTTACCCCCTTTAGAATATAGATTTATTATTATATCATAGCCATCGATTCTATGGAGTCAACAAATATTAGTGTCTTAAACCTGTTTCCTTGTTAATAATAGGCTTTTCATTCATAGAAATATCGTTTTCATTCCATTTAATAGGACTTATTTTTGAAATCAAAGCTGTTTTTAATACATCAACAGCATTTTCAACAAAAACAATTTTTAATTTAGACAATAATTCTTCTTCAGATATTTCCGTTAAATCTTTTTTATTTTCTTTTGGTATGATAACTGTTTTAATACCACAGCGAATTGCGGCAAGAAGTTTTTCTTTTAAACCGCCAATTGGTAATACTCTTCCTCTAAGGGTTATTTCTCCTGTCATAGCAACGGTATTTACAATTGGTATACCAGTTAATGCTGAAACAATAGCCGTAAACATACCTATTCCTGCTGATGGTCCATCCTTAGGAGTGGCACCTTCGGGCACATGGATATGTATATCTTTTTTTTGAAAAATTAAAGGAGAAATTCCAAACTTAGCAGCGTTAGAATGAACAAAGCTCTGAGCAGCTTGAACTGATTCTTTCATAACGTCTCCTAATTTTCCAGTGTAGTTAGTTTTTCCTTTCCCGGGCATAACTACAGCCTCAATCTGAAGAATTTCACCCCCAACTTCTGTCCAAGCTAAACCAGTGCATATTCCAACCAAATTTTTTCTTTCTATCTCTCCAAAAGTAAACTTTTTTACACCGGAAAATTTTTCAAGATTTCTTTTCGATATTGAAATTGACCTTTTTTTATCCACCAAAATCGATTTAAGTGTCTTTCTAGACAACTTAGAGATCTCTCTTTCTAAGTTCCTAACACCAGCTTCTCTTGTGTGGTATCGAATCAAATCTTGAACTGCGCTATCTGCAATTTTGATTTCCCTGGTTTTAAGACCTGTTTCTTTAATTTGTTTTGGTACTAAATACTTTTTTGCTATCATAAGTTTTTCATTTTCAGTGTAACCAGGTAATCTAATAACCTCCATTCTGTCTAAAAGAGCTTGAGGGATATTCAAAGTATTGGCTGTGGTAACAAACATAATATTTGAAAGATCATAATCAACTTCTAAGTAATGGTCATTAAATGAAGTGTTTTGTTCTGGATCAAGAACTTCAAGTAATGCGGAAGCAGGATCACCTCTGTAATCAGAACCAACTTTATCAATTTCGTCCAAAAGAAAAAGAGGATTTGAAAATTTAGATTTTTTCATACTTTGTATAATTTTTCCTGGCATTGAACCGATGTAAGTTTTTCTATGACCCCTTATTTCAGACTCGTCTCTTACACCACCTAACGAAAATTTTAAAAATGGTCTTCCAGTAGCCTTTGCTATAGATTTTCCTAGAGAGGTTTTACCAACACCCGGAGGACCAACAAAACATAAAATCGGACCTTTAGGTTTAGTTACCCTTGATTGTACTGCTAAAAACTCAATTATTCTCTCTTTAATTTTACTTAAACCATAATGGTCGTCGTCAAGCACTTTCTTGGCTTTAACTAAGTCAGTATCTATTTTTTTATTCATGTTCCAAGGAACTGAAATCATCCAATCGAGATAGTTTCTGACAACTGCAGCTTCAGCTGACATATGACTCATGCTTTTTAATTTTTTAAGCTCAGATTGAACTTTTTCCTTTGCCTCTGTCGTAAATTTTATTTTTTTTATTTTCTGCTCAATTTCATGAATTTCATCTTTTGAATCTCCAGAATCACCCAACTCTTTCTGGATTGCTTTCATCTGTTCGTTTAGATAATATTCCTTTTGTGTTTTATCCATTTGACGTTTTACTCTATTTCTGATTTTCTTCTCTACTTGTAAAACCCCTATCTCATCATCCATAAATTTTATAACACTTTCTAATCTATCCTTAATAGAGAGTAATTCTAAAAGTTTTTGTTTCTCTGGAATCTTAAGATTTAAATGAGCGCTAATCGTATCTGCTAACTTAGATGGTTCATTAATTTGATTTATAGTGACTAAGATTTCAGGAGGTATCTTTCTATTGAGTTTTATATAATTTTCAAATTGGCTAACAGCAGTTCTAGTTAAAGCGTCAATTTCTTTTTTTTTTTCGTCTTTTTTTTCAAATAATGGGATGGTATAAGCCTGATAAAAATCATTGTTATCTTCAAATCTAGTAATTTCAGCTCGATCAATACCTTCAACTAGAACTTTTACTGTTCCATCTGGAAGCTTTAAAAGTTGAAGTATATTTGCGATTGTTCCGACTTTATACATATCGTTCTCATTAGGCTCATCTACATTAGCGTCTTTTTGTGCAACAAGCATGATATCTTTCTGATCTTTGTCAGCGTTTTCTAATGCGGAAATAGATTTATTTCTACCAACGAACAAAGGAACTATCATGTTAGGAAAAACAACTATATCTCTTAAGGGTAAAACAGAAAAACTTGTTTCGGGGGAAAGTTCATTCATGTTCAAGCTTTTTTACTTAATGATTTATTTGCTTTTTCGTAAATATGTAAGGGTTTCGAATTTTTTTGAACAACTTCAGCATTAACCATAATTTCATTAACTCCTTCAATACCTGGTAATTCAAACATAGTGTCTAATAAAATATTTTCAAGAATTGATCTTAGACCTCGAGCACCAGTATTTCTCTGAAGTGCTTTATCTGCAACCATTCCTAGTGCCTCATCTGTAAAATCTAACTTTACATTTTCAAAACCAAAGAGAGCTTGATATTGTTTAATTAAAGCATTTTTTGGTTTAGTTAAAATCTCAATAAGAGCCTCTTTATTTAGATCATCAAGTGTGGCAACAACTGGCAACCTTCCAACGAACTCAGGAATTAAACCAAACTTTAAAAGATCTTCAGGCTCAATTTTTTTCAAAAGCTCGCCTGTTTGAAGATTGTTTTTATCTTTTACCTCGGCTTCAAAACCAATTGAAGAGTTATCACCTCTTTGCGAAATTATTTTATCTACCCCGGCAAATGCCCCACCACAAATAAATAATATATTTGTTGTGTCAACTTGCAAAAATTCTTGCTGAGGATGTTTTCTACCTCCTTGCGGAGGTACAGAGGCTACAGTTCCCTCCATTATTTTCAAAAGTGCTTGTTGAACACCTTCACCAGATACATCCCTTGTAATAGAAGGGTTGTCAGATTTTCTACTTATTTTATCTACTTCATCAATATAAACTATTCCTCTTTGAGCACGTTCAACATTATAATCTGAGGCCTGCAAGAGTTTTAGTATAATATTCTCAACGTCTTCACCAACATAGCCTGCCTCAGTAAGAGTAGTAGCATCAGCCATAGTAAATGGAACATCAATAATTTTAGCAAGTGTTTCAGCAAGAAGTGTTTTCCCAGAACCTGTTGGACCAACTAAAAGAATATTTGATTTAGATAATTCAACACCGTTATTTTTTTTTGGACTATCAATTCTCTTGTAATGATTGTGTACTGCAACGGAAAGTATTTTTTTTGCATCATTCTGGCCTATCACATAATCATTGAGTAATTTATATAATTCTCTTGGAGTTTCTAAGGTAGAACCTCTTTTTGTATTGCTTGACTTATTTTCTTCCTTAATGATATCCATACACAACTCGACGCATTCATCACAAATGAACACAGTTGGACCAGCAATGAGTTTTCTAACCTCATGTTGACTTTTGCCGCAAAAGGAGCAAAACAATGTATTTTTAGTATTTTTATTTTCTTCCATATGAATAACTTATATAATTATATTCTCAGTGTAAATATAATACTGCAACCTTTATTCCATTTTTTTTATTTTGTATCTTTTTTTTCTTGAATTGGTCTCTCAGTAACAACTTTATCTATTAAACCAATTTTTTTTGCTTCCTCAGCAGACATAAAATAATCTCTTTCCATAATTTTTTCTACAAATGATAGAGCTTGACCAGTGTGTTTTACATAAATGTTGTTTAGTCTTTTCCTTAAATTAAGAATCTCTTTAGCGTGTATTTCAATGTCTGTTGCCTGCCCTTGAACACCACCAGATGGTTGATGAGTCATAATTCTAGAATGAGGAAGACAGAATCTTTTACCTTTTTGACCTGCGGTTAATAACAATGAACCCATGCTAGCAGCTTGGCCTATACAAACAGTCGACACATTAGGCTTTATGTACTGCATAGTGTCATAAATTGCAAGGCCTGAAGATACTGAGCCTCCAGGTGAGTTTATGTAAAAAAAAATATCTTTATTCGGGTTTTCAGATTCTAAGAAAAGAAGTTGTGCGCTTACCAAACTGGATACCATATCGTTAACCTCACCAGTCAAAAAAATAATTCGTTCTTTTAATAATCTTGAGAAGATATCATAAGATCTCTCACCGCGATTAGTTTGTTCTACAACCATTGGAATTAAACTACTCATTTTTTATTTCCTTATTTTTATTTTTTACAAGTTCTTTTTCAGATTTTAACACATCAGAATTAAATAATTGGTCAAAAGTACACTTTTTTAGTTTCGTTGAACAGGAATTTAAAATAAAATTTACAACTTTTTCCTCAAAAGCAATACCTCTAAGATTGTTCATCATCTGTGGGTTTTTTTTATAAAAATCAACTACTTTTTTTTCTTCACCTGGATATTTTTGAGCCTCGTTAACAACTGATTTTGTTAAATCTTCATCAGAAACCTCTATTTTATTTTCAGAACCAATTTTGTTTAGTATTAAACCAAGTTTAACTCTTCTTTCGGCACTTTTTTTAATTTCAGTATCTTTCATTTTTTCTTTGCTATTTTCATTTTGAGCTTTTAAAAAATTAATTTCATCATCGATCATTCTTGAGGGCAATTCAAATTTAGATCTTTCTAATAGATAATCAGTAACTTCTCTCCTCGCTTTTAGCATAGAAAACTTGTTAAAGTCTGCTAGCATTCTCTCTTTAATTTTATCCTTTAAACTATTCAGATCCTTTTCTCCAACTTCTTGTGCAAGTTGATCATCAATTAAAATATTTTCTGCTTTTTCTTGAATATCTTTTATTTTAATCTTAAATTGAGCCTCTTTATTAGCAATCTCGGCTAATCTATAATCTTCAGGAAAGGTAACAAAAATAATTTTTTCTTCATCTATATGAGTTCCAATCATTTGCTCTTCATAACCGGGTATGTACTTGTTTGACCCGAGAACAACTGATTCGTCCTTGCCACTACTACCTTTGAAAGGTTTTCCTTTTATAGATCCTTCATAATCAAATAAGATTAAATCAGTTAGTTTTGCTTTACGTTTTTGTTTCAAAGGTAAAAATCTCTCATGTTTTTTTGCAATTTCCTCTAACGATCTGTTTAAATCATCTTCTTTATATTCAAGTTCTGATTTTTCAATTGAAATTTTTTTTATTTCATAATTCTCTATTTCTGGCATAATTTGGAATGAAACTTTAAAAAGTAAATCACTTCCCTCTTCATATTTTTTTATTTCAATTTTTGGTTGAACAGCTGGTCTTAATTTTTTTTTTACAACGAAATCTTTTACAGAAGAATTTACTACTTCATCTAATACTTCTGGAATTACTGTTTTTGAGTATCTTTGTTTTATAACATTTAAAGGAACCTTTCCAGGCCTAAATCCGGGTAACTTTGCATCACCAGAGATTCCTCTACATTTGGCATCGACTTTCTCATCTATTAAATCAGCATTAATCAGAATTTCCCATTCAATGTCCAAGTTTTTTGTTTTTATTTCTTTCAGCTTCATAACAATCTATTTAAGGTGGTACGGGCGGAGGGACTTGAACCCACACGACCGAAGTCACTGGTACCTAAAACCAGCGCGTCTACCAATTCCGCCACGCCCGCATATTATCTAATATTTGGTAAAAATACAATATTTATTCATTAACAAGTTTATTCATCACATAAGGAATATCATAAATAAAATCCTCAGCAATAAGATTATTCGAATTTTGAGATAATTTTCCTTGAAACCAAACCCCTATAATTGATGAGATTATTAAATCTTTATTTCTACTTAGAATACCAGCTATCAAACCACACAAAATATCCCCGCTTCCAGCTGTTGCCAAATTTTCAAAAGCGTTATCATTAACCCAAACCTTGCCCTCTGGTGTAGCAATTACTGTATCATTTCCTTTGTAAATAACTATAGAATTTGATAATTTTGCTGCTTTAAGTGAAGCTTCAATTTTACTATTGTTTTCCATTTTAAAAAATTTTTTAAATTCCCCATCATGAGGTGTCAATATTGTTTTTTTTCTTTTTCTCAATAGTGCTAATATTTTTTTATTATCCTTTTCATGCATCGAAAAACCATCTGCATCTAAAATCGTTTTTATTTTTTGATCTTTTAGTATTTGAATAATTTTTTCTTTTTCAAAATCTTTTCCTAAGCCAGGACCAATAACAACAGCTGAGTAATTTTGCAAATTTATTTCATTGTTATAATTAATTATAGTTCCTGGCTCGGCTCCTGAATAAAGAGGTATTTGATTAGATGAAATTTTTATCGTTGATAAACCTGCACCGATTTTTCTTGAAGCTAAAGCAACTAGTCTAGAAGCACCAGCCATTTTTCCGCCTAAAACCAAAACACTGCCTCTTTTATATTTATGATCATCAATTTTATTTTTTGGAAAATTTTTTAAAACAAATTTATCTGTTATTAATTGTATTTTTGGGTTAAGTTTTGGAGGAATTTTAAGCCCTAATTTAACAAGAGTTTTTTTCCCGCATTTTTGTTTGGCGGGAAGCAAAAAGTGACATGGTTTAAAATATCCCATAACGTAAGTCTCATCTGCGCAAACACAAGTCTCGTTATAAGTTCCGTTATCACAAAATACGCCGCTAGGCACATCAATTGATATCACATATTTTTTTGATTCATTAACAATTTTAAATATATATTTGTAAAAATTATTAACCTTTCTGTTTAAACCAATACCGAAGATAGAATCAATAATTATATCCGAGGATTGGATTAATTTGTTAACTTTTTTACTTATCTCCAATTGATTTGAGAGAGCTTTACTAAAGGAAAAGATTTCTAATAAGTTTTCAGAAGAATCCTGGGCAATTTTGAATAATTGTCTCCCGTCCTCACCATTGTTGCCTGGTCCAGATAAAATAAAGACTTTTTTTTTTTTGATTTTTGAAGATAAATTGTTCCATAACTTTTGACTAGCAATTCTAATTAGATCTTTATTAGGAAATCTCTTTATAAATTTTTTTTCTGATTGTAGTATTTGCTTTTTTGTAAGTATACTTAAACATGACATATTATAAATTTATCAAAGTATTCATTTTTTTAACATGTTATAATATTTATTTCATAAATTTTTTGTTTGCTAATGAAATAAAAATTGAATCAGTTATTATTTTGGATGAAAATATTCCTAAAGAGTGTGGTATTAAGTTTATGATTGATGAAAAAAATGATATTGAAGTGGTCGTGAGTATAAAAAAAACAACCAACGACAGTGTCTACAATTTATATATTTTGAAGAAAAATAAAAATGCAATTATGGAAAAGCTAAATATTAAAACCGATAATCTTGACTTTCAAAAAGACATTATGAATAAAAAAGGGACTACTAGCTTTTTTCAAGAGCTTTTAATAAGCGGCGGTGATTTAATAATTGGTAGTAATAGTTATAAAATATCTGGACCAATTGATTCAAAAGTAAGATTAGAGTATCTTTTTTGCACTGGTGAAATGTATCATCCAAAATACGAAAAATGAAAAATTATAATTTAAATGAAATCAATAAAATTATGGCCTTGCCGATTGGAGAACTTTTATACAAAGCCCAGCATTTGCATAGAAAAAATTTTCAAAAGAGTAATATTCAATTAGCATCATTAATTTCAATAAAAACTGGTTCCTGTCCTGAAGACTGCAAATATTGTCCACAATCTGCTCATTATAATGTTGATTTAAAAAAAGAAAAACTAATCAGCCTTTTAGCACTGGAAAATGCAGCTATCAATGCAAAAAAAAATGGTGCGCAGAGATTTTGTATGGGTGCTGCCTGGAAAAAACTAAATGATGGCAACGATTTGCAAACCATAATTAAAATGATAAAAATTGTAAAAAAGATTAATCTTGAAGCTTGCGTAACACTTGGAAATATAACTGAAGATCAAGCTCACAAACTTAAGGAAGCGGGTCTTGATGCATATAATCACAATATCGATACCTCTCCGGAATTCTACAGACGAATAATTTCGACGAGAACGTTTGATGAAAGAATTTCTACTTTAGAAAAAGTTAGAAAAGCTGGTATAAACGTTTGTTCAGGTGGAATAATTGGTATGGGCGAAAGTTGGATAGATAGAGCTAAAATGTTAAAAATTCTTCATGACATGAAACCGCATCCAGAAAGTGTACCAATAAACGCTTTAGTTCCTGTAAATGGTACTCCTTTAGAGAACATGAAATTAGTTGAATCGTTGGATATAATTAGAGTGATTGCAACCGCTAGAATTATAATGCCAAAATCACGAATTAGATTGTCAGCAGGGAGGAAAAACTTTTCTAAAGATACACAAATTTTATGTTTATTATCTGGAGCAAATTCTATTTTTTATGGAGATAATCTTCTCACAACGGAAAATAATTCGATGTCTGAAGACAAAAGATTAATTGAAGTATTTACTCAAGAAGACAAGAATATTAGGATATATAATCTGGAAGAAAGAGATAAAGAGAAATCTAAAAATAATGTGGAAGAATTACACTCCTTAAAAAACTAAGTAGGAAAAATTTTCATAATTAACTTGTAATTTTTAACAAATTTTAACGATGTATTTAAAATGCGTAGTAAATTTAATATAATATTGTTCAATCCACAGATTCCTCCAAATACAGGAAACATTATAAGATTATGCTCAAATACTGGTTCCGATCTCCATTTGATTGAGCCTTTAGGATTCAAACTTGATGAGAAATCTTTGAGAAGAGCAAGTTTAGATTATGTATCAAATGTAAAAATTCAAACATATCCATCTTTAGAAAAATGTCTCAAATATTTAAATAAAAAAAAATCATACTTTATAACAAAATTTGGTAATACTTTGTACTCATCAGTAAGTTTTTCACAAGGAGACAATCTTGTGTTTGGCTCTGAAATCAGTGGATTACCAGAAAATTTTTTAAAAATACAAAATGAAAAAAATAAACTATATATTCCTATGCTTCCTAAAAATAGGAGTTTAAATCTTAGTAATGCAGTTTCGATATGCTTATACGAAGCTTGGAGACAAATTAGCTTTTCTTAATTAAAACAAAGATTTTATCTCTCTTAAAGAAATTCGAATCATACACATTTACAACTAAATTTAGTTTTTGAAGTTTTTTCTTTAAATTATTTGGATTTGAGTAATAAATATTGTTTACTATACATTCATGATTAGAAAACTGTATATTGAAAATTATTCCAATTTTTGAAAAATTAAGACACTCTTTAATGTTATTTATTATGTAACTGTTCCAAAGTCTAATGCTGTTACCTATTGCAAAATTATATGTTCCTGACATTAAGCAAAAATCAACAATCTTATTAGGCTTATTACCTTCAAAAAAAAGATCACCTTTAAATCTGGATTTACAAAAGTTCACAAAAATCTTATTAATATCATACCCATAATATTTAAAATTATTAATTATTTTTTCTTCAACAAGAAACTCGTATAATGCCCCATATCCACATCCAATATCAGCTATTTTTAGTTTTTCATTTTTTTTATAATTAATAAATTTCAAAAGTTCTTGAAATCTTTTGGTTTGATTAAATTTTGAATTCCAAAAAACACCATGCGCGGTAAATCCAAGTTTTTTTACATTTTGAGTGTAAATTTTACTTATCTTAAAGTTAATAAGATTTGCAATAAAATTTTCTAACATTTAATTTTAGTATAGTTGATTTTTTATATTTATAAATTATAAATAAATGATATTAACTTATAGGTTATTAAATGGTAAAATTTATAATATCAGGAGCTATTTTGACAAGTTTGACTACAGGAGCATTTGTTAGTGGAATTTTAATTGGGGCTAATAAAAAAAAAATCACTGACAAAATAAAAAAAATCACTCTTAAGAGGAACAACTCGGCGTCAACAAACAAAAACTTAAATTAAACAGTCCTAGTGTAGTACTTTTTTTAGACTAACTTTTGATTCTCTTTGCTTATTGCAACATGGGCACAATCTTTTTGCTAATCTAGACGAATTTTCCAATATAATATGAGATTCACGTAATAATCTTGCAATTAAATATTTAGCTATTTTAACTTCCTTAGCATTACTCCTTTTAGAATTCCATAAATTTTGAATTAAATAAAAATAATGATTGTGAGCATCTTTCTTTTGTTTAAAAACGTTATCTATGATTTCAATCAATAATTCATTAAATGAATCTAATTCTTCAGAATTATTAAACTTATTTTTATGTGTTATATTTTTCATAGCTTATCTAAGAGCGTTAGCTCTCAAAAAAATGAGAGCTAAACAGCTAATTATGTCATTAATTATTAAAAGGACGCCGTTGCTGTTAGATAAGCAGTTAACGGTGCTCCAGCTCTAGCACCAGAAGGATGTCTTGTAGCTATATACTCAAGATCAGTGATGTTGTTAGCACCAGCTCGTAATCTGATGTTATCATTGACTTGATATCCCGCTCTAAGATGAAGTAGAGTGTAACTATCAATTCTACCTGCTCTTGCATTATTTGCACCATTAAAAATTTCAGTTTCTGTTTCAGTAGCTGTTCCGTAAGATTCTGACTGGTATGTCATGTTAATACCAAAATCAAAGTTTCCAAGCTCATAGTCAGCGCCTAAACCCAATCTGTGATCAGGAATATACGGAACATTAGAGCCGTCAACACCGCCACTAAATAAAGATGTCTTACTATTCGTACTTGAGGCGGCACCATCCAGGTTTGCATTGGTAAATGTATAATTTAAGAAATATGAAACTTCACCAGCTGGAACAAAATGATACTTCTCCGGAGGTAAATAATCTATATTTAATTCTATACCTTTGGTTATAACGTTACCCGCATTATCAGGTGCGCTATCAGAGTTTGAGTTATCAAGAACGATCAAATTTGAAAAGTAGGTGTGAAATCCAACTAAAGATAACGCTAAATTAGGGTCGTTGTATCTCATACCAACTTCTTTTTGAAGACTTGTTTCCTGCTCAACAGGACTGCCATCATCTCTAGCAGCTGAAGGGCCTGGAATGTTGAATCCTTTGTAAGCTCCTCCAAAGAACTGCCAATTGTCATTATGATTGTAGACTAAACCACCACCAGGGGCAAAAGCAAACATTTTTTCTTTAGAAGTTGTAGAACCACTTCTGTAGAAATTATCAATGTATTCATATCTAGCACCAAACATAACATCGAAATTATCAATTTTCATTTTTTCTTCAAAATATCCAACATGACCTTTTGCACGATATACATAATCGCTCTTTGCAGCAACTGTAGTTCCAGTCATAGCTCCACCAACGGCCATACTAAATGAATGAGTTTGTTGATCAGCATGAATGTAGTCCATATGAGCTTTATATCCAACTTTCAATTCATGTTCTATATTTTTACCTAATAAATTTGTCTCGAACTTATAGTCTGTCTCGTACATGACACCATAAGCTCCATACTGTCTATCGTTATTAACATATGTCACAGTACCAGCACGTAAACCTTTTGCTATAAGTCTTGCATCTCCAGTGTAACCCTTTGCATTAAAAACCTCTCCACTTACGCTATCAGCTTTATCGAATTTAAACCAATCTCTGATAAAATAGTTATAATAAAGAGTAGTTGTGTTTTTAATATTATTATTTAACTCTGCTCTAACTTTGCCATAATACGCAAATTGCTCAGTATTGTACTCTCCCATTTGAAGAGCGACATACTGTTGCATTGGATCTAAACCAAAATCAGCAGTAGAAATACCTGAATAACTCTGATTATAATTCATATCATGCCACGCAGCCTTCAACTCAACAACAATATTTTTCTGAGTTGGAAGTTGCCATAGAACTTTTACCATTGGTGCTATCCTGTGCACATCTCCTAATTCATCACTTCCATAATTTTTTCTTGCAGTATTAGTTAAAGTGCCAGGCTCAATGTTAAAGTCTCTTCTTCCTCCCCCTTTTCTGTAGTACATCTCTCCAAGTATTGCGACAGCACCAAGGCTATTTGATGAATATCCATAGTTAAAGTAATCATGTGTTACAAAATCATCGCCTGAACCATAAGATACGCTTCCGTAATATCTCTCACCAAACTCGATTGGTGTTGTAACATAATTTAAACTACCACCTGTGTTATGTGGACCAAATCTATATTGACTTGAACCTTTTAATATTTCTAATGCATGCATTTTACCAGTAATAGATACATAGTATGAGTCAGGTGCAGAATATGGAGCAGGAGCAATATTAATTCCATCCTCTAACAAATTAACTTGAGCTGATCTTAATGTTGCTGTACCTCTTAGACTGATATTAGGAACGATTCCTTTACCTGTCTCTTCTCTGGAATATATACCAGTGGAATTTCTTAATATATCATTTATGTTGTTGAAATTGTACTTCTTGATTTCATCAGGCCCAATATAATCTCCAGCTCCAGGGATTTCAAATACTTGCGCAGGTGTCTCAAATATATTTACGTCAGGAGCAAGATACACATCGTCCTGACTCATAACTGAGGTACTTACCAAAACTGCAGTTAAAATATGAAGGTTTAACCATGAACCTCCACGAGTATATTTAGGTACCAACCATTTACTGTTTTTCATACAAACCTTTCAGATTTTCATTTATATATACAATCTAATATTGATAATAATTATTAATATTAATATATTCATTGTACTTAATAATGATTATTAATATTAAGTCAAACTTTATTAATAATAATTATTAATATTAATTCTTTTAAATGATTCCCGTTGTATCTGTACAACAAATTTGATTTTCTCTATTAAAAGATATATTGTAAATTTTCCATCCACATGGATATAAAGTGGCGCATAGTACATGCGTCAAAAGTACATACATTATAACTTTTAAAACAAGGAGAGGTGTATGTTAGTGACTAATTCAATAATCAAATTTAATAATTTTTTTATTAAAATACCAAAAGAAACGAAAAGATTAAAAGATCTTTCAGAAAATAGGTGGGGTTACAAAATATTAAAAAAGAGATAAAATCTGATATAATTTAGCGTATTAATTAAAAATTATGCAAAATAAAGTAAGTTAAATTAATACGCTAATACACTTTTTTATATTAACATTTTACTAAAATAATAAATCCAAAGTGATGAAAAAACGACAGCTGTTACATTCATAAAAAATCCAACTGATGCCATAAAAGTAATCTTCAACTCATTGGTAGAAAATACAATAGCATTTGGTGGAGTAGCAATTGGCATCATAAACGCACAACTTGCTGTCAAAACAACAGGTAGTAATACCTTTAATATTTCAAAACTATGTATTTCAGAAAATGATGCTAATATTGGTAAAAACAAGATTGTGGTTGCGGTATTGCTTGTTATCTCAGTTAAAAATGAAATCAGTATTGATATCAGTAATATCAATAATAAGATATTTAATGTCGAAAAAACAAATAAGCTTGTCCCAATCCATTCTGATATACCGGATTTTGTGACTAAATTTGCAAGACTTAACCCTCCTCCGAATAAAACAAGAATATTCCAAGGGATTTTTGTAAACCAGTCTTTTTCAAGAATGAAATCTTGATTTTTTGTTGGGACTATAAAAAAAAGAAAAGCACCTAATATAGCAACATTCGCATCTGTTAAGTTTATCGTAAAAATGCTATTTACATGTGACTTAAAAACCCATAAAAAGATTGTAAAACACATAATCAAGATTGTCACCTTTTCCTGCGATGAAATTTTACCAAGTTTTTTATATTCGTTTACAAAAATTTTATTATTTAAATTTTGCAGAGATACGTTTTTTGTTAAATAATTTGCAAATATCCAAAATAATAAAATTAAAATGAAAACTAGGGGAAAGCTAAAAAGAAACCATTCTAAGAAATCAATCTGAATGTCATAATTTTGTTTCAAAAAACCCGCAAAAATGGCATTCGGAGCTGTGCCAATTAATGTTGCCATGCCTCCAATTGATGATGAATAAGCTATCGATAAAATTATTATTTTTCTGTAAAAGTTTTTTTTTTCTATTTTTAATTTAGATATTATGGAAATCAGAATTGGCAACATAAGTAGGCAAGTCGCAGTATTAGAAATCCACATGCTTAAAAATGATGTTGAAATTATAAAAGCAGCAAGAATGCTTTTTTTATTATTTCCAATTTTTGATAGTATGTACATAGCGAGTCTTTTATGTAATTTACTTTTTTGAAAACCCAATCCGATAACAAAACCTCCTAATAATAAAAATATGATCGGACTAGAATAAGGTTGAACAACCTCTGAAACACTAAATGTTGTGAATACAGGTACAATTATCAGAGGGAGTAAAGCCGTCACAGACATAGGAATTGTTTCAGTTAACCACCAAAATGTCATTAAAAAAAGTAAAGATGCAACTAGCCATGCATCTTGATTAAGTTTTTCAGGAGGTTCTAATTGAAATAAAAAAACAAATCCTATTATTCCTATAAAAATAAAAATTATTTTTTTATTAAATATTTTCAAATTTTCTCACAACTTAAAATTTTTGAAGTTAAAATTTATTCTTTATAAAAAAAATATGTATAAAAAGTGTTGGTATTAACAATTTCTTGATTTTTTAAAGACAACTCTTTTTTTTTAAATTTCCACCCTGATTTTCTTAATAACAATAATTTTAGAGCGGTTGATTTTCTTATTTTTTTATTTTTCCACCATGATGAATTTGAGGTTTTAAAAATTATTTGTTTTTTTTTCATAAACTACAGTTTTTTAAAAACTTTTATTTATATATCTCTCAATGATATGATTTTTGAAAAATTTAGTATTTAGTTTTTCTCCTGTTATATTATCCAGTAGTTCATCAATTTTATACAAACTTCCTTTACTATGGAATTTTTTTTTCAGCCAATTAATAACTTTGTTAAATTCACCAATTTGAATGAGTTTTCTAAAGTCAGGGATTTCTCTTTCGATGGTATGTCTCAATTGAGCAGCGATTAGAGCCCCAATTGTGTATGTGGGAAAGTACCCAAAATCTCCTGAATACCAGTGAATATCTTGAAGACAACCAACGTTGTCATTTTTAACGTCAAAGTTAAACAGTTTTTTAAAATTATAATTCCATAAGTCAGGCAAATTTTCTACTTTTTCGTTATTTTCAATTATCTCATATTCAATATTAAATCTGTGTATTATATGCAATGGGTATTGAACTTCATCAGCGTCCACTCTTATAAAATTTTTTTCAACTTTTATTCTAGAGTTATATATATTTTTGAAGTTCCAGCAAGATTCATTTCTATAAAATTTTTCTCTTAAATATTTCTCAATAAATTTACTGACATGTAATGATTTTACTAGTTGCATCTCAATGAATAGCGATTGACTCTCATGAAGAGACATTCCCCCAGCCTCGCCTATTGGTTGATAAAACCATTTTTTTGGAAGACCTAACTCATACAAAGCATGTCCTGTCTCATGCATGAGAGCATCAAAACACGAAAAAGAATCTGATTCTGTGAATCTTGTTGTTATTCTTACATCTTCAGTGCTTCCTCCACAAAAAGGATGTAAACTTTTATCGATTCTCCCTTTTTTGAAATTGAAGCCGAGTTTTCTCATGAAAAATTTTGAAATTTGGAATTGTTCCTTTTCATTTAACTTTTTCTTTATTTCAATATGACTTTCACTATTTTGAATTTTAATTATCTTTTTGAGATTTTTTTTTAAAAAATCTTCAAGATCTGTAAAGATACTTTTTAATAACTTATAATTTAGTGATGAATCATATTTATAAACTAATGCATCATATTTTGATTTTTCCCATCTTTCAGATAAAATCTTAGACTCTTCTTTGACAACATCAACTAATTGAGAAAATTTTCTTGAAACAACTTTAAATGAACCGTCCTTTCGGGCATTTCTCCAGAAACCTTCACATTCAATCGACAATAAAGACTTTTTGTTAATTAATTCAATTGGAATTGCGTCAAAATAATCGAATTTTTTTTTCATTAATGAAAAGTTTTTTTCTTCCTCAGTATTTAATTTATTTTTATCAATTTTTCTAAATAATTCTGACCTCTTGAATTCATCAAAAATTTTTTTTTTATTCTCATTGATTATATTAATCTGGGCAATCCTGTGTTTTCTTGAAAGTAAAGGCATCATGGTAGCCATATCCCAGCTCAGTATTCCACTTATATCGTTAAGCAAACCATACTCTTTAAATTTTCTTTTAAGTTTTCTATATTCTATCATGCAATTTAAATTTGAGTAAAATTATGATTTTTAAAGTATATAACAAATGAAAAGGTCATTTAAAATTAGTCCGAAACCACAATAAAAAATGTAATCACCTTTTAAGTAACTTGTCATCATTAACAATATATATGGTAAATAATCAAAAAAAAAAAATAATATATATATTAATTTTCTTGAAAAAAAAAAAAACTAAATTATTTAATCTAAAAAAGGAGTTATTATGAAAAAATTATCAATGTTATTCGCCTTTGTTTTATGTTTGAGTGGTAATGCTGTTATTGCTGCACACTGTGCTGGTGGGCATGATAAGGCCAAAGAAACAAGTACTACTACTAAGGAAACTAAAGAGACAAAAGATACATCTGAACAATAACTTATTATATGCTCATTGTAATAAACAATGAGCATATATTCAAATTCTTCACAGATATAGTTTCCACCTTTTATTTTTTTAATTTTACGTTATCTGCGTATCAGTATATTAACTAGTTTAAAAAATGTTAAAAAAAGAAAGAGCTATATTTATTTCAAATTATTTGAATAAGTTATATCCAAAGACTCCTATTCCTCTTAATCATAATAATAATTTTCAATTCTTAGTTGCTGTTCTACTCAGTGCGCAATGCACTGATGAAAGAGTAAATAGAATTACTCCACTCTTGTTTGCTAAAGCAGAAAACCCTCTAGAAATGACTAAATTGTCCACAAAAGAAATTTACGAAATTATCAAACCCTGCGGATTAGGACCAAAAAAATCAAAAGCCATTTCTATCTTATCGAAAATATTACTAAAAAAATATAATGGAAAAGTACCAAATAATATTAAAAGTCTTGAAGAACTACCCGGTGTTGGACATAAAACAGCAAGTGTTCTTATGTCTCAAAGCTTTGGTCAACCAGCCTTTCCAGTAGATACACATATTCATAGACTAGCTCAAAGATGGGGCCTTACAAATGGCAAGAATGTTATTCAAACTGAAAATGATTTAAAAAAAATTTTTCCCAAAAACTCATGGAATAAATTGCATTTACAAATTATTTTTTATGGAAGAGAATTTTGCAAAGCTAGAGCCTGTTATGGATTAGAATGTAAAATATGTAAAACTTGCTTCCCAAATAGAAAAAAACCAATTAAAACAAAAAAATAAAAATTATATGATTGATTATAATAAAAAAAAAAAAAGATTGATCGTTAAAAAAATTATTAATGTCACGAAAAACATGATAAGAGTAACTTTCTATCATAAAGATTTAGCTTCTTTTCCGTCTGATGAAATTGGTGGGTATGTCAAATTCATTTTTAAGAAGAATAATAAAGATTTAGTTCGACCTTTCACGGTCAGAAATTTTAGAAAAGCTAAACTTGAACTTGATGTAGACTTCGCAGTCCATAACGAAGAAGAGGGGTTAGCTTCAAATTGGGTTATTAATGCAACAATTGGAGATACTTTACAATTTACTGGACCGGGACCCAAAAAAATAATTAATTTTAATTCAAATTGGTTTTTATTGATTGGAGATATGGCTTCACTTCCTGCAATAAGTGTAAATCTAGAGCAAATGCCGAAAAATTCAAGAGGATATGCAATAATTGAAATATCAAATAACAATGATAAACAAAAACTTTTGAAACCCAAAAATATGCAGATTTTTTGGATATTGAATTCAGATCGCAGTCATTCAATTGTGCTAAATAAAATTCAAAGATTAAAATGGATAGATAATCAACCATCAATTTGGGTTGCGACTGAATTTTCACTGATGAAGAAAATTCGGGCTTTTTTGCTGAAGAAAAATAATACTGATAAGGAAAAGATATACTTTTCAAGTTATTGGAAAAAAGGGTTAGATCAAGAGCAACACAAATTAATAAAAAAAGAGGATGCTAGGAAATGGATGTAATTTTTTTTTTATTATTTTCACCTTATATTTAAACTCGCATGTTTTTTTATAATTTCTTTTGAAATTATCTTTGCCTCGTTAGTTTTTTTTATACTCCATATTTTTTGTTTAGCTTCATTTGTTTTAATTCTATTATCAACCAATGGTTCAAAATAATCTCTTTTTAAATAAAAATTAAATTCTTTTTCCTCTAAAAAATTTATCTTCCAAGGTTCGTGGATTAAATAATCAGGTAATTTACTTAACTCTGGAACCCATTTTCGGATAAAAACTCCGCTTGGATCATGATCATAGGATTGTTTAATGATATTATAAATTCTTATTGAGTTGATACCAGTTGTTCCTGACTGCATCTGTATTTGAGAATAGTGGATTCCTGGCTCATAGTCTGTAAAGTTTCTAGCAAGATATTTTGATACAGGCCTCCAGTCTAACCATAATTGATATGATGCAAATGAAACTATCATTGCTCTCATTCTAAAGTTTAACCAACCTTTTTGTTTTAAAAATCTCATACACGCGTCTAAAAATGGGAAACCTGTAACACCGTTCTTCCACCGTAAAAATTTTTCATCATTAAAATTGTTTTCTCTAATTTGATTGTAAGATGGGTGTAAATTTTCGTATTCCATTCGTGGTTCGTCATATAGCTTTTGGATAAAATGACAATGCCAAGCAAGTCTTTTTTTAAAAGAATTAATAGAAAATTTATCAATAATTTGTTCAGTTTTCATTTTCATGTTTACTTCTTTAAAAATTTTCTTTAAAGAAATAGTTCCAAACGTCAAATGAGGACTAAGTCTAGAACATGAATTTTCAGCAGTAATTGGACTTGACATTTTTTTAGAATAGTTTGAATGCCTATCTACTAAAAACGTATTTAAAAGATTTTCCGCCCTATTTTCTCCTCCTTTTTGAATAGGACGTAAAGTTTTCTGTTTGATAAAATTACACTCTCTAATTTTTAGATAATTAGTTTTTAATGGCAAATCTGAAATTGAAGTATTAATAAATTTTTTCCATTCATATGACCATGTTCCACGCACTCTATTATTTAACTGAATACCCGTTTGTTGATATTGTTTCCATTCAACATTATAAAGTTCAAAAAGATTTGATACATCTTTATCTAAATTTGAAAAAAACTTATTTTTGAAAATTCTATTACTAAAAATATATTCAATCGAATATTTGCTTATCAAAAATTTTAAGACTTCAATTGTTTTTCCTTTGAATAAATTCAAATGAGCATCAAAGCATTTTAAATTTTGAGACAAATCAAACAAAGAATCATTAATAAATGTTTGATGAAAATCACTTGTTGTCTCCAACTTTAAAAAATCTTCATCTAAAATATAAAGTGGGATGCAATTTTTTGATTTTGAAGATTCAAATAAGGCAACATTATCCTTTATTCTTAAATCGTATCTGAACCACATTATTGAATTAATCATTTTCGAAATATTTGTCGTTTTATGAAAAATTCAACTGTCAGTTTATTTTATTAATAGATTATTAAGAATTTTTTTGATTTTTCTATAATTTTGTCTTATAGAATTTACTATATAATTATTAAAGGGGATATTATGAAAATTTGTGACAGACCTGAATTTAAAAGTAAGAAACCACCTGTAACTTTTAGTGAATCTGACAAAGTTATGGATGCTATCAAAATTATGTCAAAAAATAATTTTGGCTCAGTAGTAATAACTGACAAAAGTAGGGTTGTAAAAGGAATAGTAACTGAGAGAGATTTAATGAAAAAACTTTTAAATAACTCCATGAATCCAAAAACAACAAAACTCAAGGATATAATGACTACTCCAGTAAAAGTTGCTGACAAAGACGACAACCTGCTTGTATGGCTAAGACAGATGTCAAATGAGAGATTTCGTCACGTACCAGTGGTTGATAAATCTGGTAAAATCATTAACGTAATGTCACAAGGTGACTTTGTTTCTTACACTTGGCCGAATTTACTTTATCAAGTAAAAGAAGTGGCTAAAGAAAGTTACTTTAGAGGAAGTCAGGTAATTTTAATTATTTTTGCTATTTTGATCTATACAATTATTACCACGGTTTTATCTATGAAGCTTATGTAAATTTTTTGTAAAATTTTGTATTTTGTTATTTCGTTTTCCCTTAATGATATTAATCAAATTTAATATTGCATTTATTTAAAATGAGAATTATATCCCTTGTTCCAAGCGCGACTGAAATAGTTGTATCATTAGGTCTTCAAAGTAATCTTGTAGGAGTTTCTCATGAATGTGATTTTCCAAAGAGTATTATTAAATTACCTAAAGTTACATTTAGCAATATTAAAAAAAAAAAAACTTCATCTGATATAAATGAAAATATTAAAGAAATTTTAAAAAAGAGTCTTTCAATTTATGAGGTAAATGCCGTAAAACTTAAAGAACTTAAGCCTGATGTAATTATAACTCAGTCACAGTGTTCTTATTGCGCTGTATCAATTAATGATGTGAGAAAATGTTTGCATAAATGGTTATCAAAAAAGCCTACACTTATTGATTTGAAAGGAAATAATTTAAAACAAGTATTGCAGGATATTAAAAATGTGGGGATTAAAGTAGGAAAAAAAGAGAGAGCTCAACAAATAATTAAGAATTTTAAAAATGAAATTAGAAATATAAAAACTTTACTTAACAAACACAAGAAAGAAAAAAAAGTATTATGCGTCGAATGGCTTGAACCATTCATGGTTTCTGGCAATTGGATCCCAGATCTTCTAAAAATTTTAAATAGTCAGAGTGTAAATTCAATCTCAGGAGAACACACAGTATTTTCCAATCCGAAGGATATAAAAGTTGATACTATTGATATGATAATATTTATGCCGTGTGGATATGATATCAACACCACTTTTAGTGAAATAAAAAAAAACAACTTCGAGTTTAAAAAAATATTTAAAAACAAAAAGAAATATATTGTGGACGGCAATCGTTTTTTTAATAGACCGGGAACAAGTATAATTGAAAGTCTTAATATTTTGAGCGAAATACTTTATCCCGAAATATTTAAACCAAAGTTTAAAAATAAATGGTGGATAAAAATATAAAAAAAATAACAGGGTTATTTTAAAGTCCTTCTAGAACGATTAGCTTTTTCTTCAAAATAAATTCTTATGAATATAAGAACAAGGTTTATATTAGAAAAATATAATAAAGCTAAATAATCTTGAAAAATCAGACAAACTAACAAAACTTCGAAAAAAACCACTAAATAATTAGGATGATTAATATATCTATACATACCCTTTTTTACTAAAGGCACCTTCTTTAATACATAAATTCTAGTTGTCCAATATTTTCCTAAATCAAAGATTATTTTGTATCTGACTATTTGAAGTAAACAAAAAAGAAATAAATATAAAAATTGAATATCCTCAAATATTAATGATTTTTTTAAAAAGTAGATTACAAAAATTAAATGAAATAATACTAAAAACTTATAATGTTGTGAATAAAATTCTTCAGCACCCTCTTTTTTTAAAATTTTTACATTTCTAGAGCTTAAACATAACTCAAAAATTCTTGAGCAAATGATGTAAATAATAATTAGAATATCAATTTGCATAATCCAAAGAGACTTTAGTTACACCAGCAGAAAAACCTGGGCCTAAACCAGATAATAAAAATTGTCCACTCATTTTTCTCTCGAGAATTTTTGCTAATACCAATAAGACGGATGTAGATGAAACATTCCCGAACTCTGATAGTGCTTCTTGAGAAATATTTATTGACTCATGATTATTAAAAATTTTTTTGTAAGCATTAATAATCTTCATACCTCCAGGGTGTAAGATGTATCCAGTATTTTTATTTTTTATGAGAGGTTTTACAATATTATACAAGTTTTTATTAATAAAATCGGGAATAGACTTATCAAATATAACTGAAAAACCATCATCCTCGACTCCCCACCCCATTAATTCAGTAGAATTTTTCCAAGTATAATCAATTGAATCTTCAATTTTACAGTCACCGGTTTTATCAATGAGGTAAGAACAAGCTCCATCTCCAAATAAAGCAGTACTCACTATATTTTCTTTTGAAAATATATGTGGTCTAAAAGTAAGACTGCATAACTCTACATTACAAACTAATACTGGCTCTTTAATATGTTCATACAGCTCAACTGCTCTGTTCATTCCTAGCACACCCCCAGCGCAACCATACCCGAAGAGAGGCAGTCTTTTAATAGTATTTTTAAAATTAAAAACGTTAAAAAGTTCAACGTCTAAAGATGGTGTAGAAATGCCTGTAGTATTTATTACTACAATTGCTCCGATTTGATCGGGTCTTTTTTTGCTATGTTTCAAAGTTTTTTCAACACAAATTTGGATGAGATTAATTGCATGTTTTTTAAAGGCAAGATTTGATTCTTTCCAAAAATGTTTGCTTTTATACCATTCTAATTCTTCTACTAGAAATCTTGTTTTTACACCAGAGTTTTTGTATACATTTAACATTTTTTTAAAGTTTTGATTTAATGAAAATATTTTTTTACTAAATTTTATAATATCTTCTTGATCTACTTTATTTGTTGGAAATGCACTGAATAAAGAACTTAAAAAAGTCATTAATTTAATGTATGTAATTTTAAAAAAAAATCATCTTTTTTTTAGACTCAAACATTCGTCACAAATTTCCTCATCTTTAGTAAAATAACTAAGTTCTCTAGGAATAAAGGGTAATGGAGCATCACAATCTTTACATACTCTTAATTCAACATTTGTATCATTTATTTTTTTTTGCATGAAACTAGTAATTTGTTTGTAAAACTTTCATTATTTTTATCGAAGTTGGTTATTGTTTTCAATCTAATAACCTTTTTTTTATTACACAAATTCTCAATAAAGTTTAATACTTCTTTCTTAAAAGTCTTAGGAATATGTATATTCAAACCAGGATTAAAATCAAAAGGATAGTTTCTAGTCATAGTGTTAAATTTTAAAATACCCAGAATGGATTGATTTTTGCTACAAGTAATATTTTTTTTTTGGTAAGTTTCAAAAATATTTAATCTGCAAAATTCCTCAGAAAATAAATTACTTGATAGAAACATCAAAATTATTACATTTAAAAATATTTTAATAAGATTTATAATCATATTTTTTTTCCTAAATGTTACATATACCAGATTTTTTGATACCACATTTTAGAACAAACCATGCTGGTGAAATGGGAGCTGTTTACATTTATAGAGCAATTTTAACTTTTTCCAAACATAAAGATATAATCTTATTTTCAAAGAAACATCTTCACACTGAATCTCAACATTTAAAAAAAATTGAGAAAATTCTTCCAAGTAATGAAAGAAGTAAACTTATTTTTTTATGGAAATTTTTTGGTTTTATGACTGGTTTTATTCCGTCAATACTTGGCAAAAAGTTTATTTACGCAACCATATATTCCGTTGAATCTTTTGTCGAAACACATTATCAGGTACAAATAGATCTTTTAAAAAAAAAAAAAAATAGTAAAGAGTTGATACTTTTTATAAAAAAACTTATGGATGATGAAATTGAACACAAGGATGAAGCATTTTTGAATATTGAAAAATTCAATGTTGTACATAAACTTTGGGGTTCAATTGTTAAGTTTGGTTCTATCTCAGCTGTAAAGATTTCGAAATTTATTTAAATAAAATTAAATTTTGCTAGCTAATCGAGCTTGTAAAACGATTTTATCATAGCTAACTTATCGATTTCATTTATTGACTTATCCCATCTAATTTTTGAAATTCTCGGAAATCTTAATGATATACCTGACTTATGTCTTGGACTTTTTGATATTGAGTCAAAAGCAACCTCAAAGACTATTTTTTTCTTGACCTCTCTTACTGGTCCAAATTTTTGAATTGTATTACTTCTTACAAACTTATCTATTTTATTTAATTCTTGATTTGAAAATCCAGAATATGCTTTGCCAATAGGTACAAGTCTATTTTCATTATCCCAAATCCCAAAAGTAAAGTCTGAATAAAATGAACTTCTTTTCCCGTGTCCTCTTTGAGCGTACATTAAAATTGTATCAATATATTTTGGATTTCTTTTCCATTTAAACCACATGCCCTTTGGTCTACCATTATAGTAAAAACTATCCTTTCTTTTCAGCATTATACCCTCATAAATATCAGACTTTGAGAGGTTTACTTCTCTTTGCCTTTTTAAATCTGGCCAATTTTTAAAAAGTATTTGCTCGGATAAATCTAGACTTTCTTGGAAATTTTGAGAGTGCCACTCTTCAAGTTTTTTTCTTCTTTCTTTGAACTGTAGTTTCCTAAGGTCAATGGAATTTAAAAATAAAATATCATATAATCTAATAAAGGCTGGATACTCTATGAGATGCTTTTTATTAACTTTTTTTCTATTTAGTCTTTTTTGTAAATCACTGAATGATGATGGTTCGAAATTTTTTCCAACTAAAAGTTCTCCATCAAGTACAACCTCACAATTTGATTTTGATTTTAAATCAGGGAACGATTGAGTAATATTTTCACCGTTTCTAGAGAAAATTGTGGTATTATTTCCTGAAATAATTATTTGAACTCTTATCCCGTCCCATTTCCATTCAGCGGCAAAGTCATTTGCAACAAGTTTTTTAAAATCGGTAATTTCATTTATTGGATGAGATAACATTAATGGATGAAAGGTCTTTAGATGATCAATTTTTGGCTTTGTTCCTTTGCCATCCAGCCAATTAAATAGTTCAAAATATGGGATTTTTAGTCCATGCCAAATATTCTCTATTTCTTCTAATTCTTTTGCACCATATTTGGCAAGAGCGATTTTCATAATTTTTTCAGACAGACCAATCCTATACCCTCCTGTAAATAATTTTATGATCGCCCATCTTTCAGTCGGTGAAGCAATGTCAAGCTGAGAAGTCAAAAAGTCTTTAATTTTATTTTTATTTGTATTAGATAGAAATTCTACAAAAAAATTTAATTTTGGAGTTTTTCCTTTTTTTTCAGTTGGCCAAATCAAAGAAATTGTTTCTGCCAAATCACCCACGTAATCATAAGACAAATCGAATAAAACTGGATCTATTCTTGATTTAATAATGTCTTTTAATTCGTTTGTTTTAATAGTGTTGAATTTTAGATTTGAAGAGATTAAAGCTAAAGTAAACCCTCTGCTCGGATCACTTGTTGTTTTTAAATAATCTACCATAACATCTATCTTTTTATTTCTTGATGGAGTTAGTATAATTTCTTCAAGTAACTTAGAAAACTTTTTCATACCTAGGTATCTTCCTCTTCTCTTTGAAAAGATAAAGGTTTAGAATTTAATCCATTCTGTATCGACCAATGAACTAAAGCATCCTCCCTTCCGTGAGTTACCCAAACATTTTCAGCATTAGATGCTTTGATTGTATTAGTTAGTTCGCGCCAATCTGAGTGATCTGAGATAATTAATGGTAACTCTATTAAACTTTGTTTTACTCTTTGTTTAATTCTCATCCATCCTGAGGCTTGAGAAATAATTTTGTCTTCAAACCTTCTTGACCATCTATCCTTTAATGCTGAAGGTGGGCAAAAAACAATTTTATAATCAGTCTCTTCACTATTTTTAGTAATTACTTCAAATTTTCCTAGTTGTATCCCTTCATGTTGATAATAATTGCAAATTTTTTCTAATGATCGATGAATAAAAATTTTTTGGTCAAATCCGTTATTTCTAAGTAATTTAATAATTCTTTGTGCTTTACCAAGTGCGTAAGCACCAATTAAATGAGTTGTATTTTTATTTTTTTTCAGAGATTCAAGAAGTTTATAGATTTCTTCATTTGGATTTGGATGTTTAAATATAGGAAGTCCAAATGTGGCTTCAGATACAATTGTATCACATTTTTGAAGTTCAAAATTATAAACTGTGGGATCTTTCACAGTTTTATAATCTCCCGTGACTACTATTTTTTCATTTTTATTTCCAATTAGTACTTGAGCACTTCCAAGTATGTGACCAGATGGGAGAAGTGAAATAAAAACATTGTTTATATTTATTTTTTTTCCATATTCTAAAATTTGAAATTCCTTGGCACAACCTTCACCAAATCTTAATTTCATGATTTCAATGGTTTGTCTTGTAGCTAATACTTTTCTATGTCCAGGAACAGCATGATCTGCATGTGCATGAGTGATTATCGCTTTGTCTACAGGATATTGAGGGTCGATAAATATATTTAAAGGTATTATATTAAGTTTATTATTAAGTAAATTCATAAATTTAATATGGTAGAAAATAAAATTATATCAAATTGGTTAAAAAAAAAAAACTGGAACCTTTATGAACATCAAAAGAAAATAATTCATGATATATCAAAAGGAAGTAATGTTTTATTAATTTCTCCAACTGGAACAGGTAAAACCCTGTCAGCTTTTTTCCCGTCAATAATTGATTTATCTAATAAATCCCTGAATCTTAATATCCTTCATACCCTATATATTTCTCCTCTTAAATCGCTTACTTACAACATTGAAAAAAATATAATTGATACAATAAAGGACATAAGTTTAAATATTTCAATCGCTTCACGAACCGGAGATACAAGCTTTGAAAAAAAAAAAAAGCAACTTTTGAATCCTCCAAACATCTTGATGACCACAATCGAATCATTCGCAATTTTGATGTCTGAAAAAAACTCAAATAATTTTTTTCGAAATTTAAAATTTGTTATAATAGACGAAATTCACTCACTAATAAATACAAAAAGAGGAGAATTGTTAACATTAAATTTAACTAGACTAAATAATTTTAACATTAATCAAAAAATCTTACTTTCTGCTACTATTTCAGAAAATATAGACTCAAAGAAATATTTCTGTTCAGCAAATATTAAAATAATCAAATCAAATATTAAGAAACAACCTGTAATCAAAATATTAGGAGAGCATCTAAATATTCCTTGGTCAGGACATAATGCTACTTTTGCTATCAAGGACATTTATAAAATCATTAAAAAAAATGTTTCAATTATATACGTCAATACGAGGGCTCAAGCTGAGCTATTATTTCAGAGTCTTTGGGCCTTTAATTCAGAAAATCTTAAAATTGCTTTACATCACGGCAGTTTAGAAAAAAAAATAAGAATGAATGTCGAGAGTAAAATGATAAATAATGAACTAGATTGTGTGATAGCAACAAGTTCCTTGGAACTAGGAATTGACTGGTCTAACATAAAAGTTGTTATACAGATCGGTGCACCTAAAGGTATAACCAGACTTCTTCAAAGAATTGGAAGGAGTAATCATAACCTAAAATCAAATTCAGTTGCCTATCTAGTACCAACTAATAGATTTGAGTTCCTTGAGTGCAAAGCAGCAATAACAGCGATTAAAAAAAATGAAATTGAAGAAATCTCAACTACATACGGTTCAATGGATGTACTTGCTCAACATATAATCGGTATAGCATGTTCATCTGAAATAAATATAAATAAGTTGTATGATGAAATTTTAAGTACTTGGCCTTACAGGAAGTATAAAAAAGAAAAAATACAAAAAATTATAAGTTTTCTAGAAAATGGAGGTTACTCACTTGAAAAATATGATCAATTTAAAAAATTAAAGAAAACTAAAAATGGCAATTACGTAATTAGTTCTGAAAAGTTTATCAGACAATATAAAATGAATGTTGGTACAATAATCGAAGGACAAATGCTAGAAGTTAAACTTAGAAATAAAAAGTTGGGAAAAATCGAAGAATGGTTTGTTCAAAAGTTAGAATCAGGAGATACATTTATATTCGGAGGTGAAGTTTTAAAATTTAATTCAATAAATATGAATATTGTTAAGGTCGAAAAAATTAAAGACAAAAGACCGAAAATTCCGTCTTATGCTGGTGGTAAAATGCCAATTTCAACAAAGCTTGCCGATAAGGTAATAAATATAATTAATAACGAAAAGGAATGGCAGACATTCCCAAAACTAATTATTGAATGGTTAAAATTACAAAAAAAAAGGTCGAAACTTCCAACAAGCAACGAACTTCTAATAGAATTTTTTCCTTATAAGGAAAAAAAAATAAAGCAGTATTATTATCTTTTTTATACGTTTCAAGGGTATAATGTAAATAATACACTTGGTTTTGTCTTATCTAACAGAATAAGGAAATTAGGAATAAAACCCTTAGGATTTGTATGCACAGATTATGTGTTGGCTATTTGGGTAGACAAAGAAATTGAAAATCTTGATTTATTATTTGAATTAAATTCATTCAAAAATAGTATTAATAAGTGGCTAGAAAATTCTTCTCTTTACAAAAGAAACTTTAATAAAGTAGCAATAATTTCTGGTTTAATAAATAAAGGTTTTCCGAATCAACCTAAAAGATTGAACCAAATGTCAATAAATTCTGAACTTATTTTAAAGGTTCTTAACAAATATGAAAAAAAACATATCTTGATCGAAGCTACAATTGAAGAATCAAAAAAGGATTTAATTGAATTAAATAGACTTGAAATATATTTGAAGAAAATTTCCTCTAAAATCAAACTTAAAAAATTAAAAAAACCATCACCCCTATCTATTCCTCTCATGCTACAAATAAATAACGAAGTTTTTGACCATAGAATTGTTGACGAATATTATCTTAAAACCTTTGAAAATGATTTATTAAATGAGGTCGGAATAAGTTGAAAAAAATAGTTTTTAACAAAAATACCTTTTTTTTAGTTGAGCAAGGAATTTTATATTGGCCAAAAAATTTAGTACTAGTCGTTTCTGATTTACATTTAGAGAAGTCATCATACTTTGCAAAATTTGGGCAATTCCTACCACCTTATGATAGCATTGAAACGCTTAATCTTTTAGATGAAATTTTAAAACAGCACAAAGTAAAAACGGTTATTTTATTAGGTGACGTATTTCATGATAATGATGGATACGATCGATTAGATAGGAGAGCTAAGCTAATTTTTAATAAGATAAACAATAAGTACAATTTATTATTCGTTGTTGGAAATCATGATCAGGATATAAATATACCAAATATCAAAACATATGAAGACATCACAATTGATGGAATAAATTTCTCACACAAACCAAGCAATTTAAATTCACACCAAGTTTTTGGACACTTTCATCCTAAAATACTTCTTAAATTAAATGGAAAAAGAATATTTAAAAAATGTTTTATTGTATCAAGTACAAAAATTTGTATGCCTGCTTTTGGTGTATTTACAGGCGGGCTTAATGTAGAAAGTGATATTTTTAAAAAAATTTTTAAACAAAACAAAGAATACTTTTTAATTGATAATTCACATATTTACCAAATTAACCTAAATTAAAATTAAAATTTAGGATCAAAAATAATTAAGGTGTACTATGGATTTTTACTGCGAGAGAATTAATCTTGATGTTTTTAATGAACCATTAAATATTGTGTCAAATATTTTCTTTCTAATAACTTCTATAATAGTTTTTAAAAAATTTAAAAGTGAAAAAATAGATACTAAATTTTTTATATTTCCAACTAGTATATTTTTTCTGAGTATTGGAAGCGCACTTTTTCATACCCTACCTAATAGGTTCACACTAATGTGTGATGTTGTTCCAATATTTATTTTTTGTATTTCTTTTATATTTTTCACAAACAAATTTATTATGCAATTAAGTTTAATTAAAAATTATATTATACTTTTTATTTTTATCTTTTCATCACTTACTCTTCCAGCATTGATAAAATTCAGTTTTCTAAATGGGTCCCAATTCTATCTAACAAATTACCTGATCTTATTTTTTTATATTTTAAATATTAAAAACCAAGATGAAATAAAAAAAATATTAATTAAATCATTCTTGATTTTTAATACAGCTCTTTTTTTTAGAACAATTGATAACTTAGTTTGTGGTTTTCTAAACATAGGAACACATTTTGTGTGGCATTTTTTTAGCTCAGTTTTGCTATTTTATCTGAGTCTAATTTTTATTAAGATACGATAGATTATTTAAATTTCATAATAAATGCTTTAAACTTAAATTAAATATCAAAAATTATATGTTTTTTGTATATCACTTGAGAAAATATCTTGATTTAAAAAAATATTAGTTATAACCTAAATTAAACGTTCAACCTTTTAGGTCGGAAGTAGGTATGACACCGAAGGAACGCATCCATCTGTCCTCCTGCTTCTCCTATTGAAGAATATAAAATAAATTAAATGTATAATGAAATTTATAGAAACGCTAAAGTAAGGAATTTTTATTGTAAAATTTATGATTGGGCAAAATCCTTACCCGAGAATGTAATTGTAAAAAAAAAAAATGAAGCAGAGAATCTTTTTAAAAAAATTGGTATTACATTTTCAGTTTATAATAACTTTGATTCCACTGAAAGGCTAATACCATTCGATATGTTTCCAAGAATAATTTCTAGTATTGAATGGAAAAAAATTAAAAAAGGAGTTACACAAAGAGCTTTAGCAATAAATGCTTTTTTAAATGATATCTATAATTCAGGCGAAATTATTAAAGCAAAAATAATACCTGAAAATTTAATATATAAAAATCCAGCATACGAAATCAAGATGGTTGGATTCAAAGTTCCAAAAAGAATTTACAGTCCTATAATTGGTTCCGATATAATAAGAGTCGACGAAAAAACTTTTAAGGTTCTTGAAGATAATTGTCGAACTCCATCCGGCGTATCATATATGATTGAAAACAGGGAAATAATGATGCGTATGTTTCCTGAATTATTTGAAAAATTAAAAATTGAGACTGTAGAAAACTATCCAAATTATTTATTAGATGTGCTCAAGAGTCTCGCTCCTCAGAAGTGTAATAAAGATCCAAAAGTTGTAATTCTTACCCCAGGTTCTTTTAATAGTGCTTATTATGAACACAGTTTTCTTGCTGACCTTATGGGAGTAGAACTTGTTCAAGGTACAGATTTATTTGTTGATCAATTAATTACATATATGAAAACTACCAGAGGACCAGAAAGAGTAGATATCATCTACAGAAGAATTGATGATAAATTTATTGATCCCATTTCTTTTGATAGTTCTTCGTTAATTGGTATCCCTGGTTTATTTGATTCTTATAAGTCTGGAAATGTAAATATTTGCTCTGCGCCTGGTTCTGGAATTGCTGATGATAAGGCAATTTATACATACTTACCTGAAATTATAAAATTTTATCTTGGTGAAGAGGCAGTTTTAGAAAATGTTAAAACTTGGAGATGTTATAAAAATGATGAAAAAAAATATGTTTTAAATAATCTAAAAAAATTAGTTGTCAAAGAAGTTCACAGTTCGGGAGGATATGGTTTAATGATTGGAAGTAAATCTACTAAAAAGGAAATAGAAATTTTTAGAAATAAAATTTTATCAAGTCCTGAGAACTATATTGCTCAACCCATCATTAAACTATCATCAGTTCCAATATTTGACAAAAAAAAATTATCGCCAAGACATGTTGATTTGAGGCCGTTTTGTCTAGTTGGTGCTAATAAGACAAAATTAGTAAGTGGAGGTCTTACCAGGGTAGCTCTTAAAGAGGGTTCATTAATTGTAAACTCATCACAAGGTGGAGGAGTTAAGGATACATGGGTATTAAACGAGTGATTAATCATGCTTAGTAAAACTGCAGAAAATCTATTTTGGTCAGCTAGATACATTGAAAGAGCTGACTCTTTGGCAAGACTTTTAGAAGTTGGATACAGAATATCTTTAATTCCTAATACTGAAACTGGATACAATAATGAATGGGAATCAATTTTAGAAACTTCTGGCATCAAAGATGAATACTTAAACAAGTTTAATAAAATTTCAAAAGAAAAAATAATTTCTTTTTTACTTTTTGATCCGGAAAATTCGTCATCGGTAAGGAACTGTATAACCTCTGCTAGAGAAAACATTAGAATGGTTAGAACTGCCGTTACATTAGAGGTATGGAATGCAGTTAATTCATCCTTTCACGATATGGATAATAATATAAAGAATACGAAAAATATTTTGAAAGAATTACCTGAAATCATTGAATGGATAAAAAAGCAAGTCAACTTAATAAGAGGAACCATACTCAACACTCAATTAATAAACGATGGATACGATTTTTTAATATTAGGAACTTATTTTGAGAGAGCAGATTTTACAGCTAGAATAGTAAACGTAAAATATTTTATCTTACTTCCAAGTATAAATTATGTCGGAGGAGAAATTGACAATTTTCAATGGAGCCTAATGTTAAGATCAATTTCTTCATTTAGAGCATTTAAGTGGGCATACGGAGGACAAGATATAACATACATAAAGATTATAGATTTTTTAATTCTTAACATGACCTGTCCCAGATCATTAATATTTTCAGTTGAAAAAATATATCATCATTTAAATAGATTATCTAATTTTTATAAACAAACATCTATTTCAAAAAAAAAAATAGATAAGGTTTATAAACGTCTTAAAAACTTAAATGCAAATAAGATATCAGAAATTGGATTGCATGAATTTCTAAAGTCTTTTATTGAGGAAATTAATTTTGTTTACAAAAAATTTGAACAAAAATACTTTTTGGGTAATGAATCGTGAAAATTAAAATAATTCACTCAACAATATATAATTATAATTTGACAGTCCCAAAAATAATTCAATGTTTAAAACTTTATCCTTCAATTTGCAAAAATCAAAAAATATTAGAATGGAATATATCCTTAAGCCATGGAAAACTGCTAGAGTCTCATACTGATGCCTTAGGACATAGAGTACAAAATATTTTTATAAATAATTTCATTGGTAAATTAAAAATTACATCTAAAGGAGTGCTTGATACAAAAGATTTTTGTGGAATAATCAAAGGGTTAAAAGAAAAAGTAAATCCACTTTGTTTTTTAAGAAAAACCACATTAACTAAACCATGCCAAGGAATAAAAGAAATAACTAGACAGGCCAAAAAAAAACAAAGAAATGAAATTGAGTTTGCTCATAAACTTAATTCCATTGTTTCAAAATCTATTGATTATACTAGTGGTTCGACAACAATATCGACTAGCTCTAAGGACGCTTTAAAACAAAAGAAAGGAGTTTGTCAGGACTTTGCACATATACTTATAAGCGCAGCAAGATATAATAATCTCCCAGCTAGATATATCAATGGTTTTTTATTAGAGGAAATGAATGCAGAGGGAAATACAACTCATGCTTGGGTAGAGATATTTATTAAAGATCTAGGTTGGGTGGGATTTGACCCATCTCATCAAAAATGTATTGACGAAAATTATATCAGGATAAGTGCAGGATTTGACTTTTTAGATGCTTCTACTATTAAAGGAGTTAAAACTGATTATAACGGTGATGAAAAATTAAATACAGAAGTTCGGATAGAAAGCAGTCAGTGACAATTTAGTTCACAAAAGTATAACTCTCAAATTTTTTTATTTGTAATCCATATACTTTGATAAGGTAACAACACTATTTCACTATCTATATTACTAATTTTTTTGTTTTTTAAAATATCAAACCATTTATCCGTAGAAATTAGATTAATATCATGTAAGAAAAAAGTTTTTTTAAATTTAGTTAGGTTACTGATGCAAAAAATACTCTGACTTCTATCAATACTTTGTCGCCAAATACCAAAGAAATGGTCTTCTAACTGTAAAGTAAATTGAGTAGCGTTTGGATGAAATGCTGGTTGTTTTTTTCTTATGGAAATTAATCTTAAAAGTTCTTTATAGATTTTAAAATTAGCAGATGTTTTAGTGTTTATTTTTTTTATAAGATCATCAAAATCCCAATTTTTTCTATTTATAGCTCTAACCGATTTAGTTTTTTTAAATTTTTTGAAATCATTTTTTGAACCAACAAGATTTTGAAAATATACTGCGGGGATACCTTCCATAGAAAATAAAATTTGATGCGCTAAAGTAAATCTTCGTATTTTAAAATTGTCTTTACCATCAAAAGTTTGGCTAAATGCATCCAAAAGTGTGGTATTTACTTCATAAACATTTTCTTCTTTATTAGATGATCTGTAAGAGAGAAATGCACCAGATTTTTGAAGAGTTCTAAAAAATTTAATCAATTCGTCATTTGGTATTATACCTTCTAACGGTCTCATTCCGATCCCGTCATGGGTAGATAGAAAATTAAGATAAGCGTTACCGATCTGAGCTGGTGGCATACTTCTCGACCATCTTTTCAAATAAGAACTATTTCCAGAAATAATTGCATGTATTAAAAGTGGAGCAAGAGAAAAATTGTAAATACAATGGGCTTCATTATTATTACCAAAGTAACTTAAATTTTCATCGCTTGGAATGTTAGTTTCTGTAATTAAAATACATTTTGTAGAATAATTCTCAACTAATAATCTAATCAATCTTACGATACTGTGTGTTTCGGGTAGATTTATACACTTAGTTCCTAGCTCTTTCCATAAAAAAGCAACTGCATCTAATCTGAGTGCGATTGCTCCATTATCTAAGTAAAACTTAATAATTTTTAAAAAAAAAATTAAAACTTTAGGATTTTTGAAATTAAAATCCACTTGATCATGACTAAAGGTACACCAAACAAACCCTTTTTTTGCTTTACTTTTTATCTCTTTAATTAATGGAGATGTTCTTGGTCTAACTACTTTAGATAAACTATTAAATTTTTTTTTACTATAAATAAAAAAATCTAGACCAGGCTTATCGCTATTTAAAAAATTTTTGAATAGATCATTTGAGGATGAACAATGGTTAATAACTAGATCAATCATTACTTTAAAAGTCGTAGTAATTCTCTTAAAATCATCCCAATCTCCATGTTCATCATGAATCTTTTTATAATTAGTTACAGCAAAGCCATCGTCAGAGGAGGATGGAAAAAATGGAAGGATATGTAAAAAATTAAAATCTTTGCAATATTTATTTAAAAAATAATTTAATGTTTTAAAATTTTTTTGATTTTTTTTTATAACAGAGTCCGCATATGTAATTAAAAAAAAATCACTCTGACTCCACAAAACATTCTGAGTTTGTTTATTTGATTTTTTTTCAAAAATTTCTTCAATCTCTCTAAGCAATGAATTAGTTTCCTTATATGAAAGATTTTTGTAAATACTACTGATAAAATTTTTTAAAATGTTGAAGTCAGATTTTTTCATAGAAGAGATTAGCCTTTATTATCTAACTCTACTGCAGATTTCAACTCATCTAAAAAATTTGGGAAAGCAGTATCAACTCTATTCCATGTGGGTATATTAGGTGATTCCATAGGTGAATCTAAAAAAACTTGGCCAGCCTCCATTATGTTTCTTGCAAATAATTCCACAGCAGACTCTTCTTCGTGAACATCAAGTTCAAATAAATTCATCATTGCATCTTTTTTATAAATTTGAACAAAATCTAATGCTTCTCGAAAATACGTAGCTTTTAACGATCTAAAAATCGACATTGAAAATATTTCTCCTTGAGATGCAAGTTTTCTTATTATTACTTTTGCTATATCAATAGACATCTTTGATAATCCTGTGCTTTTGTCATTTATTGAAATATCTTGATGTTTATGATCATAGTTATCTGCAATATCAACCTGACATATTCTATTTCCAGCATAATTTCTGAACATCTCAGATAAAACCCCAATTTCTAAACCCCAATCATAAGGAATTCTGATGTCTTTTAAAACTCTTCTTCTGAAGGAAAATTCTCCAGCTAGTGGATAACGAAATGAATCAATGAAAGAAATAAATTCGTTATGACCTATTGTTTTTTCTAACGCCCTTAATAGAGGCGTTATTAGTAATCTCGAGACTCTTCCTTTTACTTTGTTATTAGAAATTCTAGGGTAATATCCTTTACAAAAGTCAAAATTAAACTTTGGGTTTGTAACAGGATAAACTAACCTTGTAAGCAGGTCTTTATTATAGGTTACTATATCACAATCATGCAATGCAACAGCCTCGGTATTACCTAACGCAAGAATATATCCCATACAATACCAAACATTTCTCCCCTTACCCATCTCTTGTGGGGCCAAATTATTATCAGATAATTTCTTATCTAATTTAGTTAGATTAGGGCCATCATGCCATAAAATTTTGTGTTTTTGAGGAAGTTTAGAGAAAAAAATTTTTGCATCTAAAAATTCATTTTCGTTAGCTTTGTCTAAACCAATAACGATGTTCTGCAAGTATTTTATTTTACTTATTTCTTTCACTATGTTTGGAAGAGCTTCACCTTTTAGCTCAGAGTAAAGTGATGGTAAAATTAAAGTAATAGGTCTAAATTTTGAAAATTCTAAAATTTCATTTTCTAGGTTTCCAATCGTTTTTTCTGAAAAGTTGTGAAGAGTTGCTATTATACCATTTTGATAAAAATCAGAAATCTTAAATCTCCTTTTTGAAAATAAAATCTAATGACTCTTTCCAGCCATCTGGAGCGGACATTTTACTTCTGTACACAATATTTTTCTTTTTTTTTAAATTTATTTTTGACTTTGATTTAATAATACAGCTAAAATCAGTTAGTTCAAGCATTGGTAAATCATTCTCACTATCACCCAGTGAAATTGTCCTGTAATTTTTTTTTAAATAGTTTTTTATATCTAAAAACTTTTTTAGAGCTATACCTTTATCATATTTATCAGAAATATGCACAAATCTTCCTCCATCAAGAATAGTATAAGAACTATCAATGGTTTTAATCTCATCTTTAAATTTTTTTTTTTTTTCCAAAGAATCTTCCCAGAAAATAGGATTTGTGAAATTTCTTACTTTACTTAACTTTGCAGAGTTACTACATAAATTTGTTATCTTTGATAATTTATTTTCTGATAGTTCAGCATAAAATTGAAACATATATTTTTTTTTTAAAAAAGAAAATTTCTTTGAAATTTTTGAAGAATTAAGATTTGTCAAACTGATTAAAAAATGTTGTTTATATTTTAAAATCTCTTCATTTTTTTGATGTTTTTTAAGGTAACCTTTTGGAAAAAAAATACATGCACCATTCTCTGCAATAAATGGAAAATTAATACTTATCATTTTCTGTATTTCTAAAATCTCTTCATAAGTTTTACTTGAAACAAAAATTAATTCATAATCAAACTTAAAATTTCTTACATATTCTCTTAATGTCCCGAAAGAATAAGAATCATGGTTTAAAAAAGTACCATCTAAATCTGAAAATATTAAAAATTTCATATTGATTGCTATAGAATTTGTTAAAAAAATTGTAAGTTGTATTATAATAATATCTGTTATAATGTATATCAAATGAAAGTACTTCTCGCATTAATTGTTATTTTTTTTTACAACGATGCATATTCACTTTGTGAATTCAAAAACGTAACATCAAGTGACGAGGTTAAATATACTTCCCAAAAATCTATAAATGTGAACGATATTAGCGGTCATACCATTAGAGTATTTAAAACCGAAACAAACCATCAAAATCCAAAGAAAAATTGTGAAGGTTTAAAAATATTAAAAACTGATTTCTTTGGATTTAGTGACTACATAAAAAAAAAATGGAAAAGTAACTGGTTATTCGATTGCTACATATGACGATGGAAGCAAAATTTACTCAAAAGTAGAAGGTATAGCAAAGACTCCTGAAGATCTGTCTCAAAATGGGTTTGTAAATACCACCATTACTATTACTGGTGGCACTGGTATCTATAAGGGGGTTACAGGATATGGTAAAGGAGAGGTTGAGTTTAATCCAGATACGGGATATTCCTCAGGAACGACAGAAACCTTTTACTCGATTGCTGAATAACTCTGGGGTGGTTGAGGGGACTTGAACCCCCGGCCTCCGGTACCACAAACCAGCGCTCTAACCAACTGAGCTACAACCACCAAAATCATATAACTACGAGATTTTATCATTTAAGTCAAATTTATTAAGTTTAAAAATTTAACGATGTCTTTAGAAATTAATTCTGATTCTAATTTCAAATTTGCATAATAATTTTTTTCTTATATATTCTTGCTATGGATGGAATCAATAAATCAATGTATGATATTGCTAGTGATAGTGCATTCTCTATTTTAGCAAGAACAAATGAATTAAAAAGTAAAGGTAATGAAGTTATTAATCTATGTATTGGTCAACCTGATTTTCCGACACCTAAAAATATAGTTGAGGCGGCTTGCAAAGCATTAAAAGATGGTCATCATGGCTATACTTCTTCAAGTGGTATTCTGGGGTTAAGAGAGGCTGTAGCTAATGATTTATTTAGAAGAAATAATGTGATAGTTGAACCAGGGCAAATTTTAATTTCACCTGGTGCAAAAGCTATAATCTTTTATACTTTACTAATGTTTGGTCAACCAGGGGCTGAGGTTATTACACCTGATCCTGGATTTATGGCTTACAAATCCTTAATTGATTACACTGGGGCAAAAGCGGTATTTCTTCCTCATAGAAAAGAACAAAATTTCTCTTTTAATGTTGATGAATTGCTTTCACTTATTACAAGTAAAACTAAACTTATAATTTTAAATTCTCCAGGAAATCCAACGGGAGGAGTTGTTCCAGAAAAAGAATTCGACAAATTAGCAAATGAACTTTCTAAATATCCTAATATCTATATATTGTCAGATGAAATATACAGCAAAATTACTTTTGATAACAGCAAACACAAAAGTCTTCTTGCTTATCCACAAATACAGGAACAAGTAATAATGATGGATGGTTGGTCCAAAAGCTATGCTATGACAGGATGGAGACTCGGATACGGAGTTTATCCTAAAAAGTTGTTTCCGTTTGCTGAAAAACTAGCAATAAATTGTCATTCGTGCGTGAATACAGCAACACAAATTGCTGGAATTGAGGCCCTGGAAAGTAAGTCTAGCGAAGTGTTTGTTAAACATATGGTTGAAAAATTTCAAGAAAGAAAAAATTTTATGGTTTCTGAATTAAATAAAATAAAAAATGTTGAATGTTGTGATCCGAAAGGAGCATTTTATGTTTTTCCAAAAATTAATAAAAAAAATTTTGATTCTAAGTTAATATGTTCTGAGCTTTTAGAAAAAAAATTTCTTGCTACAGTTCCAGGCTCATCATTTGGGGATTTAGGAGAGGGTTTTCTGAGAATATCGTATGCAAGTGATTTAGAAAATTTAAAAAAATCAATTGTTTTGCTAAAAGAATATATGAATGAATAAATTTTAGGCATACTGTATATATTTTATGCAAAATTTTTAGCTATTTTGAATATTTCTCAGGAAAACTAGAGAATCTTAGTTGGCATGTTTCCTGCATACAGACTATATGAAAAAAGTTGAAGCCATTATTAAGCCATTCAAATTGGATGAAGTAAAAGAAGCACTAAATGATATTGGAGTATTGGGTATAACTGTTTCTGAGGTAAAGGGTTTTGGTAGGCAAAAAGGACATACTGAGCTTTATAGAGGAGCTGAATATGCTGTAGACTTTTTGCCGAAAATAAAAATTGAGATTGTTATCGAAGATAAGTTATTAGATGATACAATCGAGGTTATTAAATCGAAAGCTGAGACTGGCAGAATTGGAGATGGAAAAATATTTATTTATAATATCGAACAAGCTATAAGAATAAGAACTGGTGAAACTGGAAAAGACGCAATTTAAATAAAAGGAGTATATTATGTCTGAAGTTGAAAAAGTACTAAAATTAATTAAAGAAAAAGAAGTAAAGTATGTTGATTTACGTTTTACTGACACGAAAGGTAAATGGCAACATACTGCGCAAACAGTTCAAACGGTAGATGAAAAGATGTTCGAAGACGGAATTATGTTTGACGGATCATCAATAGCTGGTTGGAAAAGCATTGACAAGGCTGATATGATTCTCAAACCTGATGCATCAACTGCAATTATGGACCCTTTTACAGCTCAACCACAGTTAATACTTTTTTGTGATGTGATAGAACCTGATGATGGTAAACCCTACGAACTAGATCCAAGAAGTACAGGAAAAAAAGCAGAAGCATACCTCAAAGAAACAGGTATTGGCGATACAGCATTTTTTGGTCCTGAAGCTGAATTTTTTATATTTGATGATGTGAAATTTGGAACTGATCAAGATTATACTTTTTATAGTATAGATTCTGAGGAAGGTGCGTATAATACAAAAGCAGAAATGGACGGTGGTAATATGGGACATAGACCAAAAGACAAGGGAGGATATTTCCCAGTTCCTCCAGTTGATTCTGCTACGGATATAAGAGCTGAAATGGTATCTACAATGATGGAAATGGGTTTAGAGATGGAAAAACATCATCATGAAGTAGCACCATCTCAACATGAGTTGGGAATGAAATTTGGTCCACTTATAAAGAGTGCTGATGACCTACAAAAATATAAATATTGTGTTCATATGGTTGCTCAAGCATACGGAAAGACGGCTACGTTTATGCCAAAACCAGTTTACAATGATAACGGTTCAGGTATGCATGTTCATCAATCTATTTGGAAAGGCAGTGACTCAGTATTTGCAGGAAGCGGTTATAATGGATTATCCGAGGAATGCTTGTACTATATCGGTGGAATTATTAAACATGCTAAAGCATTGAACGCTTTTTCAAACGCAACAACGAACAGTTATAAAAGGCTTATTCCTGGGTTTGAGGCACCAGTACTATTAGCATATTCATTTAGAAATAGATCTGCTGCATGCAGGGTTCCATATGTAAGTAGTCCTAAGGCAGCAAGATTTGAGGTTAGATTCGGAGATGCATCCGGAAACCCTTATTTTACATTTGCGTCAATGCTTATGGCTGGATTGGATGGTATAAAAAATAAAATTCATCCTGGTGATGCAATGGATAAAGACCTTTATGCCTTATCTGAAGAAGAGCTCAAGGGTGTACCTACCGTATGTGGTAGTCTAAGAGAGGCACTTGATGCATTAGACAAAGATAGAGAATTTTTAAAGGCAGGTAATGTATTTACAGATAACCTTATTGATTCTTATATTTCATTAAAAATGGATGAAGTACATCAATTTGAACATATGCCACATCCAGTAGAATTTAAAATGTATTATTCTGTATAAATTCAAAGAGTTATTTAATTAGTTTGGATAGCTCTTTAAACTTAGAGTGTTTTGAATCTTTTAGGATATCAAATATAAGCATTTCTGTGTTGACAATGCCTATATTTTCACTCCTCATTCTATTTAAACCATCTATGTGATTGTCATTATTTCTAGAGCTTACACAATCTTTCAACACAAATACTTCATATGAATTTTTTGATAATTCATATGAGGTTTGATAAACACAAATGTGAGTTTCTAAACCACAGATGATTATCTGAGATTTCTTTAGATTTTCTAGTACTTTACAAAAGTCTTTGTTTTGGAAACATGAAAAAGAGGTTTTTTCAATCTTTGAAAACCTCTTTGTATTATTTGTTATTGAATCGTCTGTTTCTCCTAATCCTTTAGGGTATTGCTCAGTCATTACTATGGGTAAATTTAAAATATCAAATACTTCAACAACCTTTTTAATATTATTAACTAATCTATCTTTATTATAGATGTTTTTCAAAAGTTTTTTCTGAACATCAACTATTAATAAAAAACAGTTCGACTCTTCGATAATCATAATAAACTTAAAGTTTAGTAAAGTGCTTTCTCAATATCATTTATTAAACCCTCTGACGATGGACTTGTCATCGATGAGTACCAATTAATAATATTCCCGTCTTTACCAATCAAATACTTATGAAAATTCCATCTAGGTGTTCCGATTAATGAAACATTTTCTGATATCCATTTGTAAATAGGATGTGCATTTTCACCTTTAAGCTTTTGTATTTTAGTTAAGGGGAAGTTTACACCAAATCTTATTTCACAAAATTCTTTAACATCTGAATCTTTGTGAAGTTCTTGATTGAACTCGTTGGAAGGAACACCCAAAACTATGAGTCCATCATCTTTATATCTATCATATAATTTTTGAAGACCTGCATACTGAGGAGTAAAACCACATTTTGATGCTGTATTTACCAATAAAGTAACTTTATCTTTGTAGGAAGACAAAATAATTTCACTACCCTCAATTGAGTCTATTTTAAAATCATGAAAAGTTTTATCTGAAGAATAAGTTTTTGTTGAGAAAAAAAACATAGTTATTAGCAAAATTAATATTTTCATATAATATAAATAATAAATCTTATTGAAAAAAAAAGTTTTATTTTTATTATTAAAAAATGAGAGTTATTTTAAATAAATTGATTTTTTTTATATCACTTTTATTCTTATCATCTTGTGTTGGTGAAAGACTTGTTCCAACAAAAGGTCCGGAGGGAGAGCCTGGAAGTGAACTAAATTTTGCTCAATTTGATGATATTCCAATTCCAATGGGTTCATCACTCAATTCAGAAGATTCAATTATAATTTCAAAGAAAAATGGTTGGTTAGGTAGATTAGTGTTTGACTCAAATAAAAAACAATTAATTATATTTGATTTTTTTAGAAATGAATTACCTAAGTTTGGATGGAGAAAACTGTCAGAAGTAAGAGCAAACTATAGTCTACTAAACTATACAAATGGCGAAAGATTAGCCTCTATTCAAATTTTTTCTAATACGTTAATCGGTTCCACTGTCTCAGTAACAGTAACAGAACTAAGTGACCAAAATTAATTGATTTAATAGTAACATTTTTATCCTTTATTATAAATTCAAATACACATTACTAAATTTTGGTGCGGTCGAGAAGACTCGAACTTCCACAGGTTATTCACCTACAACGACCTCAACGTTGCGCGTCTACCAGTTCCGCCACGACCGCAAATCTATTCAAACTCAATGATGCTTTGATCTACAAGCAAACTATCTTTTTCTTTACAAAAAATTTCTTTTATAATAACATCTTTCTCCGCTTTAATAATATTTTCCATTTTCATTGCTTCAATAATTACTAACGATTCTCCCTCCTGAACCTTTTGTCCCTTTTTTACGAAAATAGAAGATAATAAACCCGGCATTGGCGATAATAAAAACTTAGATGTATCTGGTTTTTTTCTAGGAACCATAATAGCATTTAATTCTGCATGTCTATCTGAAAGCACATTTACATCAATAATTGAGCTCTTATGACTTATCGAATACCTTGGTCCTTCCCTATTAATCTCAAAATATAGGACATTATTATCGATCAAAGCTGACAGCAAAGGAAAACCAATTTTCCAGTCACTTTTAAATTTAATATATTTTTTATTTACGAATATATCAAAGTTTTGATTATAATTATTGTAATTAATTTCAGTTATAACTGTTTTGTCATTGACAATAACATTCCATTTGGAACCAATTCTTCTTGTAAATCCTTTGACTTGATTTGATATTGAGGAGGCGCGCATCATATATTTGAAATGAACAAAAGTTGCAACAGCCATCATCTCGTCAAAATTTATAATCTTTGATTTTCTGGAGTCAAAACCATTAATATAGTTTTCTTCAATAAATTTAGTTGTAAAATTTCCGCTTTTAAAATCTTTATGCTGAAAGATATTTGAAAGAAAATGTTTATTTGTTTGTACGCCATTAACAAGATATCTATCCAAAGCATTTATCATATTAATAATAGCATCGCTCCTCGTATTAGAAAAAACACATAATTTTGAAATCATAGGGTCATAGTACATACTAATTTCAGAACCCTCTACTACACCAGAATCTACTCTAATTGATTTACTTTTTGGTTCAATGTACCTTGTAAGTCTACCAATGGATGGAAGAAATTTTCTCGCTGAGTCCTCAGCGTAAATTCTTGACTCTATTGCCCAACCACTAAACTTAACATCATCCTGTTTAATTGACAATTTTTCTCCAGCTGCAGCTTTAATCATAAGTTCAACTAAATCTATTTTTGTAATTAGTTCAGTTACTGGATGTTCAACCTGAAGTCTTGTGTTCATTTCAAGAAAGTAAAATTGTTTATTCTTATCTACTACAAATTCAACAGTACCTGCCGAATAATAATTCACTGCTTTAGCAAGTTTTATAGATTGCTTTGCCATTTTCTTTCGTAAATTTTCATCTACAAACTTACTAGGTGCCTCTTCAATAACTTTTTGATGTCGTCTTTGAATTGAGCACTCTCTCTCACCCAGATGTATGATATTACCAAACTTATCTCCGAAAACTTGAATTTCAATATGCCTAGGTTCTTCAACAAACTTTTCTACAAATACTCTAGAATCCCCAAAGCTTGATTTAGCTTCACTTATTGCAGAATTATAATTTTCCTGAAAGTTTGATTCATCATAAACCACCCTCATTCCCTTTCCACCGCCACCTGCTGATGCTTTAATAATTACAGGAAATTTTATTCTCTTTGCCTCTTTTAGTGCTTCATCTTTATTTTTAAGGATTTCCAAACCACCAGGCACTACTGATACTCCAGAATTAAAAGCTAATTTCTTAGACGCAATTTTATCTCCCATAACTGAAATTGCCTTATCTGGTGGTCCCACAAATATTTTGCCAGCTTTTGTAACTTCAGATGAAAAATTTACATTTTCGGATAGAAAACCATATCCTGGATGAACGGCATCGGCGTTCGATGTTTTAATCGCATTAATTATTTTTTTTATATCTAAATAGCTTTCTGCAGAGGTACTGCCTCCAAGATTCACAAACTCATCAGCAGCAATTACATGTGAAGAATTTAGATCAACTTCAGAACAAACTGCAACTGTTTTTATGCCCAATCTTTTTGCAGTTTTTATTATTCTGCACGCTATTTCTCCTCTATTAGCAATTAATAATTTTTTTATCATACCATCTTAATTTATAGTGGAATGTTATCATGTTTCTTCCAAGGATTCTTGAGTGATTTATTTCTAAGCATCACCAATGATCTGCAGATTCTTTTTCTTGTAGAGTTTGGATTAATCACATCATCGATAAATCCTCTGCTGCCGGCAATAAATGGATTTGCAAATCTCTCACGGTATTCATTAGTTCTTTTTTCAATTTTGGTCTCATCATTTAATTCAGCTCTAAATATAATTTCTACTGCGCCTTTTGGACCCATGACAGCTATCTCAGCATCAGGCCAAGCAAAATTTACATCTCCTCTTAAATGTTTTGAACTCATTACATCATACGCACCTCCGTATGCTTTTCTTGTTATAACAGTAATTTTTGGGACAGTTGCTTCAGCAAAAGCAAACAGTAGTTTTGCGCCATGTTTTATGATTCCATTGTATTCTTGCGAGGTTCCAGGTAAAAATCCTGGAACATCCACAAATGTAATTATAGGAATATTAAAACAATCGCAGAATCTAACAAATCTGGCCGCCTTTCGAGCTGAATTATTATCTAAACATCCGGCAAGAACCATAGGTTGATTCGCCACTATTCCAACGGGAGAGCCTGACATTCTTGCAAAACCGGTTAGAATATTACCAGCATATTCTGGTTGAAGTTCAAAGAAATCCCTATCATCAACAACTTTTGTTATTAGTTCTTTCATATCATATGACTTATTTGGATTATTAGGAATGAGGCTATCGAGAGAAAGTTCTAATCTATCCGAAGGATCGTCACAGTTCCGTAATGGAGGTAACTCTTTATTTGAGGAAGGCAAAAATCCCATAAACCTTCTCAATTGAAACAATGCTTCAAGATCATTTTCAAATGCTAAATCTGCCACACCTGAGGTTTTAGTATGAGTTGAGGCACCACCTAATTGTTCATGACTTACTTCCTCATGCGTAACAGTTTTGACTACATCAGGTCCTGTAACAAACATATAAGAAGTATCCTTAACCATGAATATGAAATCAGTCATTGCTGGACTATAAACTGCTCCACCAGCGCAAGGCCCCATTATAACAGAAATTTGTGGTATGACTCCAGATGAGAGAACATTTCTTTGAAAGACTTCAGCATAACCAGCTAAAGAGGCTACTCCTTCTTGTATTCTTGCACCACCAGAATCATTTAAGCCAATTACAGGGGCTCCTACTTGTAGAGCTTTATCCATAATTTTACAAATTTTCTCAGCATGTGATTCGGATAAAGAACCTCCAAAAACAGTAAAATCTTGACTAAAAACAAAAGTCAATTTTCCATTAATGGTACCATACCCAGTTACTACTCCATCTCCTGGAATTTTTTGTTTTTGCATATCAAATTCTGAACACCTATGTTCCACAAACATATCCCACTCTTCAAATGTCCCAGGATCTAGTAAAACTTCAATTCTCTCTCTCGCGGTTAATTTTCCCTTTTTATGCTGACTGTCTCTTCTTTTTTTTCCTCCCCCGTCAATGGCTAAAGATCTTTTTTTTTCAAGTTTTTTTAAAATTTCGTGCATATTTTTAATTCTTTAATGTTTAACAGTTTAATATTATAAATTATTACAAAATAATATCTAAAAAAAAATAGAAAAACTTTTTAAAATTCTTTTTTCTTCATCGTCAATTTTTTTTTGCTCCATCGTACTACCCCATATTGATCGTTGATATTTACTCTCAATATTACCTAAGTTAAAAAGTTTTGTAATACCATAACAATTTGAAAAATAATTGTAAGTTAAAACTACACTATTATTTAATTTTGAGATTCTATAAAAAATGTATAAGTTTTGTAATTTTAAATTTTGTAAATATGTGGAAAAATTATTAGTATTAATATTTTTCTGCTCACCTAGTGAAGTATATATTTTCTTTAGTTTCGTGCTAAACTTTAAATTAAAATAATCTATAGAATCATTGAGATTTTTTTCTAACATTTTATTTAGCGCACTATTTTTATGATGTCTGTATAACGATGAATCAAAATTTAAAATTTTTATTACTTCTTTTTTTAATTGCTTTCTATCATGCTCAACTAAACTTGAAATAGCCATTGATATGGAAGTAACTGGTAATTTTACAAAATTTTTGATTCCAAATTTATTAAGCTCATAGATGACTATCTTTGCAATTTTTTTATCCTTAACAATAAAATTCTTATTTTTTAATAATTTGAATTTTTTATTATTGTTATAAATAAAAATATTATCGTCAATTTTTTTAAAGCTAAATTTCATTAATATTTTTCCAATTTTTCGCATTAAGAAAAAAATCTTGTTCTAATTGCATGAAATCAAAATTCATTTTTCTTAAATTATCTTTCATTTGTTTTGTTATGGTTGATTTAAACTCCCAAAACTTTCCATTCATGTCCCTAAAGGAAACTTTGTAAGCATGCAAATTTAAATTTTGGTTTTTATCAAAATTCTGTAAATTTCTATTAACAACGAATTTTTTTTCCCCAAGAATTGGTAAGTTCAATTGTAATAAATGCTTTCTTATCTGATTTTTACGACCTGTTTTAGGTCTCAAAGCGATAAATGAAAAGTTATCATAAGTATGGATCCTCTTAAAAAATGTTTTCGCATCAAGATTTTTATTCTTTGTTTTTATCGGAAAGTTTATTATCCCATGTTTATGAATAAGTTTTCCATTCACAATAGCCAAATACGTCTTTAGGATTTCTCTCTCCTTAAATAATTTTGTAAAAAATTGTGCTGATTTTAAATTTCTTGAAACTATTAAAAGACCTGAAGTATCTTTATCAATTCTATGAACAAGTTTTGGCTTAATTTTATTATCATGTTCAAAAATCGATAACAAATCATCTAAACTATATTTTATCTTAGTGCCCCCCTGCACAGGAATACCAGAGGGCTTATTAAGTATTATAAAATCGTCATTTAGAAAAGTTACCCAACTACGAATTTTTGATTTCAAGACATCAGGAATTTTCTTTTTATCTTTAATGTGTGATGAGTTAATAAGATATCTTGGAATTTTTATAATATCATTAGTTTTTATTATTTTGGTATTTTTAACTCTTACGCCATTTACCCTGATTGAACCTTTTCTTAAAAGCTTACAAATAGTTATATATGAGGTGTCAGGAAATTTTTTTTTTAACCAATAATCTATTCTTAATTTGTCAAAACTTTGAGTTACTACCCTTTTAAATTGATCATCAGAATCCATCCTAAAAAAAATACTCTTGATAATATGTTAATCTGATTTAATCGAATTATCAGTTTGTGAAATTGAACTTTTTTTTTCTTCTTTATTTTTATTCGTAGTTGCTTTATCTTTTGTTTTTTCTTTAGAGCCAGTTTCTATTTTTTTTTGAGCATTTTTATCTGAATTTACTTGTTCATCCTTTTTATTTTTCAAGTCAGTGGTGTTTAATTCCTCTTCGTTTCTTTTAATTCTTTCTTTATCAATTAATCCCTTTGCATTAGTGTCCCTATCAATGAATTCTATTACAGCCATAGGTGAGGAATCTCCATATCTAAATCCAGCCTTTAGGACTCTTGTATATCCTCCATTTCTTTTCATGTACCTTTTTGACAAAATATTAAATACTTTATTTACCGAATTATTATCTCTTAATATTGAATAAACCTTTCTTTTAGAATGTAATGAATCCTTTTTACCAAGTGTAATTATTTTTTCTACGAAAGATCTTAAATCTTTGGCCTTTGGAAGCGTTGTTTTAATTTGTTCGTGAATAATCAATGAATTAGAAAGATTTTTGAATAAAGCTTTTCTATGACTAGATTTTCTATTTAATTTTCTACCTGTAATTAAGTGTTTCATGATAAATTTTTATAAATTAATAGGGTTCTTCTAATTTTCTTCTTATATCTTCAATGTTCTCAGGCGGCCACCCCTCGATTTTCATTCCAAGCTCAAGGCTCATAGTAGTTAAAACTTCTTTGATTTCATTCAACGACTTTCTTCCAAAATTAGGTGTTCTCAACATCTCTGATTCAGATTTTTGAACCAAATCTCCAATATAAACAATTTCATCATTCTTTAAACAATTAGCAGATCTTACCGAGAGTTCTAGTTCTTCAACCTTTCTTAATAAATTTATATTTAAACTTGATTCTTCGGCTACCGGTGTTTCAATTTCTTCAGCAGGTTCATCGAAATTTATGAACAATTTAAGTTGTTCGTCCATAATTCTTGCAGCATATGCTACTGAATCTTCTGGCACAACTGAACCATTAGTCTCGATATTCATTATAAGTTTATCGTAGTCGGTAACCTGACCAACTCTAGAGTTTTCAACCTTAAATGATACTCTTTTTACAGGAGAAAAAAAAGAATCAATTGGTATGTAGCCAACGGGTAAACCGTCACTACTATTTTCAGAAGCTGGAACAAAACCTTTACCTTCAGAAACGTTCATCTCGATATTAATACTTGCTTTGGAGTCAAGAGTACAAATTAAAAGATCCTTATTTAATACTTCAACATGAGCACCGCACTCAATGTCCGAACCCTTAACTTCTTTTGGCCCAGAAGCTTTAAGTGATATTTTAGTTTTATCAACATCACTTAGTTTAAGAGCTAGTTGTTTTATATTTAATATTATTTCTGTAACATCTTCTATTACCCCTGGAATTGAAGAAAACTCATGAGTAACTCCCTCAATCTTAATTGAAGTGACAGCTGCTCCCCTAATAGAAGATAGTAAAACTCTTCTAAGAAGATTCCCTAGGGTTTGCCCATAACCACTCTCCAAAGGTTCTGCAATCAATTCGGCTTTTGTCATCTCATTCTTACCCTTAAGAAAACTAATTTTATTTGGTTTAATTAATTCTTTCCAGTTTTTATTAATCACTTACTTTTTCCTTTACTAAAATTTAATATTAAACTCTTCTTCTTTTTGGAGGTCTACAACCATTATGAGGTATTGGAGTAATATCTTTAATAATCGTAATATTTAGTCCGGATGAACCCAGTGCTCGAATAGCAGATTCTCTACCTGAGCCTGGGCCTTTGATAATAACTTCTAGATACTTCATCCCGTTTTCAACTGCTTTTTTTGCGGCCTCCTCAGCAGCAAGTTGTGCAGCAAACGGTGTAGACTTTCTTGAACCTTTAAATCCTTTATTCCCAGAAGATGACCAAGAAACAGTATTACCACTTGGATCGGTTATAGTAATGATTGTATTGTTAAAGGTTGAATTGATGTAAGCTATCCCAGAAGGAATGTTTTTTTTTACTTTCTTTTTAGATTTATTCGCTTTACTTACCATAGTTAACTAGCTTTCTTTTTTCCAGCAATTGGAATAGCTTTGCCCTTCCGAGTTCTAGCATTAGTGTGAGTTCTTTGTCCCCTTACGGGTAATTTATTTCTATGTCTTAATCCTCTGTAACAACCGAGATCAGTTAATCTTTTAATATTTGAAGATATCTCTCTTCTTAAATCACCCTCTACTGTGTAATTACTATCTATATATTCTCTAACCTTAATAACTTCTGATTCAACTAGCTCATTAACTCTCTTATTTCCATCTACATTTGTATTTTCACAAATAATTTTAGAAAACTTAGGACCAATTCCAAAAATATATGTTAGTGCAATCTGCAATCTTTTATTAGAAGGTATATTTACCCCTGCTATTCTTGCCATTTTACCTTACCAAGAGAATAATTAATGAATTTGGATTATAGTTTTTTTTTAAATTTAGTCAATAAAGTTCTAATTAATTAACATATTTATTTTTTCGCTAATTTCCTTTATGTCCATCATGCCATCAATTCTAAAAAATCTGTTTTTATTTTGATAAAAATTTATTATTGGTTCAGTAGATTCTTTATAAACTTTGAGTCTTTTATTTAAGGTCTCTAAATTATCATCGCCTCTGATATTTTTTTTACTTGATTGTAAGATTCTTTGTCTAATTCTTTTCTCAAGTTCGGAAAATTTTACATCTAGTAAAATAACAAAATCAATTTGTAATTTTTTCTGTAAAAGAGCTTTATCTAACTCTTTCGCCTGAACAAGATTTCGTGGAAATCCATCAAAAATAATATTCTTAAGTGTCAAAGAATTTATTGAATCAATAATTATCTTTATAACTAAATTGTCCGGTACAAGTTGACCATCTTCCATTATTTTTTTTATTTTTTTACCATCAGATGAACCAGAGTTTACTGATTCTCTCAAGATATCTCCAGTAGATAATTGATAAAAATCTTTTTGCTCCACAAGTATTTTTGCCTGCGTTCCTTTTCCTGAACCAGGTGGACCTAAAAGAATTACGTTTGTCATCTTCTCCTATTTCGAAGACTAGATTTTTTTAAAAGACCCTCATATTGATGAGCTAATAAATAAGACTGAATTTGAGTAACAGTATCCATTGTTACGCTTACAACAATAAGTAAACTTGTACCACCAAAATAAAAAGGAACTTTATACTTAGAAATTAATAACTCAGGTAATAAACAAATTGCAGACAAATAAATAGCACCTACTACTGTTAATCTTGTTAAAACGTAATCAAGATAATTAGCAGTATTTTCGCCAGGTCTTATGCCTGGAATAAAACCACCATATTTTTTTAAATTTTCTGCCGTATCTTTGGGGTTAAAAACAATAGCTGTATAAAAAAACGCAAAAAATACTATCATAGAAATGTAAAAAGTTAGATATACAGGATGTCCTCGACTTAAAAAAATACTTAGAGTATTTAACCATTCTGGACCTGAACCAGAGTTAAAACTTACGAATGTAACGGGGAGTAACAAAAGTGAACTCGCAAAAATTGGAGGAATCACACCTGAGGTATTAATCTTTAAAGGTAAATGACTTGAGTCAGCAGTTTTTCCTCCCGAACCTATTTGTCTTTTAGGATATTGTATTAATATTCTTCTTTGAGCTCTTTCTATAAATACCATAAAAGTAATGACAGAAACTGACATAACTAGAAGAAAAACAATAAATAAAGCAGACAAAGCACCGGTTCTTCCTAATTCAAATGTAGTGCTTAATGCAATTGGAAGTTGTGAGACTATTCCAGTAAATATTATTAATGATATTCCATTTCCTATACCTCTTTGTGTTATCTGTTCTCCAAGCCACATCAAAAAAAGAGTTCCGCTAACTAATGTGACAACGGTTACAAATCTAAAAAACAAACCAGGATCCATTACCGCTTGCATACCTTGTGAAGACATATTTTCTATTCCAACTGCTACACCATATCCTTGTACAGTGGCTAAAAGAACAGTTCCGTATCTAGCGTATTGATTTATTTTTTTTCTGCCAACCTCACCTTCTTTTTTTAACTGTTCTAATTGAGGTGAAATTACTGTTAATAATTGCATTATTATACTGGCAGATATGTATGGCATAATGTTTAGGGCAAAAATTGTCATTCTTCCAAGCGCACCTCCTGCAAACATATCAAACATACCAAGAATACCTCCAACATTTTGTTCGAAAATTTGTTTTAATGCGACAGGATCTATTCCAGGGATTGGGATATATGTCCCTATTCTATATACAATTAGAGCTAAAATGGTGAAAAGAATCCTCTGTTTAAGATCTTTTGCTTTGCCAATTGAGCTAAAATTTATGTTTGATGCTAATTGTTCAGCTGCTGATACCATAGTTATTTAATTATTTATAATTATTATTGATTTATATTTCATTTCTTTTTTTTGTTTATTTTTTCTTTAACAGGCTTATTAATGTTTTTTTCGATGCTTTTCTTTTTTGTTGATGGTTTACTTATTTTCTTACTTTTATTATTTGTCACTTTTAATTTAGTTTGTTCATCTGAATTAGATTTTTTTAATTTAGGTTTAAACTTTACTAATTCAACTTTACCTCCAGCTCTCTCAAATTCTTTGAGAGCAGATTTTGAAACAGCATGAGCTTGAATATTTATTTTTGCTTTTAGTTTTCCGTTCATTAAAATTTTTAGACCAGACGAATTTTTAGGAATAACAATATTTAATTTATTAAAATCTTCAACAACAATCATTTTATTTTCAACTATCTGCTTTTTGTTAAATAAAAAATTTAAAAAATCAGTGTCAATAATCTTATATTTTTTTTTAAATGGGTTTTTAAATCCATGCTTAGGCATCCTCATATGAAGTGGCATTTGTCCACCCTCAAAACCATTAATACTTACTCCTGTTCTTGACTTTTGGCCTTTCATACCACGACCACATGTTTTTCCTTTTCCTGAGCCTATGCCTCTTCCAACTCTTTTTGATTTCTTAAAAAGATTTTTATTATCAACTGTAATTTCATTTAATTTCATAAATCACCTACTTTTGCTCTATCTTTAAAAGATGTTTGACTTTTTCTATCATTCCCCTCATGGAGGGGCTATCATCATAAATTTTTGTTCTATTGATTTTATTTAACCCCATCCCAATGAGAGTTTTTTTCTGAGTTATATTCCTTCCAATTGGACTTTTTATTTGAGTAACTTTAACTTTAACCATCTGACGCTCCTTCAATTAAACTTGAGGAACTTTTTCTTCTTTTCGTAATTTCATTAACTTTTAATCCTCTTCTTATCGAAATCAATTTAGGAGATGAAGCAGATGATAAAGCCTGAAATGTAGCCCTTATCATATTATGAGGATTTGAACTGCCGACAGACTTTGCTACAATATCTTTTACACCTAAGGCTTCAAAAACTGCTCTCATTGGGCCCCCAGCGATCACTCCTGTTCCTGATGGAGCGCTCCTTAAGTAAACTTTTCCAGAATCAAATCTGCCGGTAATATCGTGATGCAAAGTTCTCGCTTGCCTCAGAGGCACACGAATCATATTAATTTTGGCCTCATCTGTCGCTTTTTTTATCGCTTCAGGAACTTCCTTTGCTTTCCCTTTTCCGTGTCCAACAAGACCATTGCCATCACCAACAACAACCAACGCTGCGAAACTAAATCTTCTTCCACCTTTTACAACTTTCGCCACCCGATTAATACTTACCAATTTTTCGATATACTCGTTTTCTTCATTTTGATTAGAACTACTTTTTGTTTGTTTATTATTTGAATTAGACTTTGGGTGTTTTTTTTGAGATGTTTTTAAATCCACATCATTTTTACCATTAGCATTTTTCTTTGAGTCTGTTGAAATTACTTTATTCTCATTTTTGTCTATTATAGCTTTTTTAAGGATATTTTTTTTCGCTTTCTCTTCATTCAAAGGCTTAGCATTAATATCATTAACATCGGAAGTTTTATCTTCAGACGACTTTTTTTTAGAATCAACCAATTTTTCAGACTCTTTTACTTTTATTTCTGTATCTGTATCTGTATCTTTATCTTTATTTTTATCAATCATTTTATATCCTATAATATTATAACTTTAACCCTTTTGATCTTGCTCCGTCAGCAACTTGTTTTATTCTTCCATGGTATAAATAACCTCCTCTATCAAAACTAATCTTTTCTTTAAAACCTTTTTTAATTGCTTCCTCAGCTATATATTCACCAACTTTAAATGCAGCCTGTTTATCTGAACCTTTCTTTAAAGATAAAACTTTTTGAATAGATGAGGCAAAAAATAAAGTTTTATGATTTATGTCATCGATGATTTGAGCATAAATATGTTTGTTAGATCTAAATACGGATAATCTAAAATTAGATTTACTTTTTTTCTTTAAGCTATACCTATTTTTAGCGGCTCTCTTACCTCTTGAAAGAATTTTTTTAATCATTTCTTTTTTCCTTCTTTTCTTCTAATTATTTCATCTTTATATTTAACCCCTTTTCCTTTGTAAGGCTCTGGTTTTCTAAAAGCTCTTATATTTGCTGCAATTTGACCAACTTTTTGTTTGCAAATTCCTGAAATAGTAATCTCAGTAGGTTTTGGAACGTCAATCTTAACATCATCAGGTACAGCAAAATTTATCGGATGAGAAAAACCTAATAGCAACTCAAGATTTTTTCCCTTTAATGCCGCTTTATAGCCCACTCCATTTAAAAGTAATTCTTTTTTGAATCCAAAATTTACTCCTTGAATTACATTAAAAATTCTTGATCTCACTGTTCCCCACATAACCATTGATGTTTTTGAACTATCCTTCGCATTTATAATTACACTATTATCTTTTAAAGATACTAATGCTTTATTATCAAATTTAAAATTTAATTCTCCTAGTTTTCCTTTAGCAATAAAATTACCAGAATCGATTTTTACCTCAACTGATTCAGGAATATTTATTGGTATTCTTCCACTTCTAGACATGACTAAAATCCTAAAATACTTTGCATAATATTTCTCCACCTACGTTTTCTTGTCTTGCCTCTTCATCAGACATAACCCCTTTCGAAGTCGACAAAATTGATATACCTAATCCATCATAATGTCTTGGTAAACTCTTGATATTTGAATAAACTCTCCTGCCTGGCGTAGATACTCTTGAAATATTTTTTATAACAGGCTCACCTTCAGAATATTTTAATTCAATCTTAAACTCATCTTTTTTATCGCTAGAATTCACTTTTTCAAAACCTCTTATAAATCCTTCTCGTCTTAAAACGTCAAGAACATTTCCACGGAACCTAGAAGCGGGCATAGATACACAGTTTTTCTTTCTCATTTGCCCATTTCTTATTCTAGTTAACATGTCTCCTAATGGATCTGATAAACTCATGATTTACTCCCTATTTAACCTTTCTACCAACTTGATTTTGTTACGCCAGGAACTTGACCAATAGCTGCCAAATCCCTAAATGCGATTCTTGACAAATTAAATTTTCTATAAACTCCTCTACCTCTTCCAGAAACAACACATCTATTTCTAATTCTAACTTTTGATGCGTTTCTTGGAATTGAAGAAAGTTTTAATCTGGCCTGAAATTGTTCATCAGCACTTAGTTTTTTATTATTTGCTAACTTTAATAGTTTGTCATGCTTATTTTTATATTTAGCAAATAATCTTATTCTTTTCTTATTTCTTTCAACAATACTTTTTTTTGACATATAAGTTCCTTATTTAGTTGTTAAATGGAAAATTAAAACCCTTTAATAATTCAAAAGCAAAATCATCCTTTGCAGAAGAGGTAACAATACATATATCTAAACCCCTAACCTTATCTATTTTATCATAATTTATTTCCGGAAAAATAATCTGTTCTTTTAAACCTAAAGAATAGTTCCCATTTCCATCAAAAGATTTTCTGGACAACCCTTTAAAATCACGAACTCTGGGTAAAGCAATTGTTATAAGTCTATCTAAAAATTCGTACATCATCTCTTTTCTGAGTGTTACCTTGCAACCTATGCTCATTCCTTTTCTTAACTTAAAGCCTGCAATGGATTGCTTAGCTCTGGTCACTATAGGTTTTTGTCCAGAAATTAAAGTAAGGTCTTCAATTGCTGCATTTATTTTTTTTGAATCGGTAACGGACTCACCGACTCCCATATTTAAAACAATTTTTTTAAGTTTGGGAACTTCATAATAATTACTAAAGCTTAGTTTTTCCTTTAACTCATTTTTTAATTTGCTATCGTATAAATCTTTAAGTCTTGACATTACTCACCTATGTTATTGTTTCACCGGATTTCTTTAAGAATCTAACCTTTTTACCATCATCTAAAAATTTGTACCCAATCTTTGACCCTTTATTCGTTTTTGGATCCAAGTATAATAAATTTGAAACATTAATTGGCATTTCAATTGATTCGATTCCACCTTTTGAATTTGCTGAAGGTTTGGTATGTTTTTTAACCATATTGATTCCTTGAACTAAAGCTTTATTTTTTTGTGGGAAAACCTTGATTACCTGCCCGTCTTTTCCTTTGTCTTTTCCACAAGTTACAATCACAGTATCACCTTTTTTTATTTTCATTACAAAACCTCTGGAGCTAAAGATATTATTTTCATATATTTTTTGGAACGTAACTCTCTTGTAACAGGACCAAAAATTCTAGTACCGATAGGCTCACCATTATTATTTATAAGAACCGCAGAGTTTTTATCAAATCTTATTGATGAACCATCAGCTCTAGAAATTTCTTTTGATGTTCTTACAATTACTGCTTTGTGTATTTCACCTTTTTTTACTTTTCCTCTTGGTATAGCGTCTTTAACAGTGATTACAATAACGTCACCAATAGTTGCAAACCTTCTTTTTGAACCACCTAGAACTTTTATACACTGAACTTGTTTAGCTCCTGAATTATCAGCTACAAATAATTTACTTTGCATTTGAATCATAAAATTTACCCTATTTTATCAATGTCCATTTTTTTGTCTTAGAAATTGGTTTGTTCTCTTGAATCTTTACAATTTCTCCTATTTTACACAAATTTTTCTCATCATGTGCGGCATATTTTTTTGTTCTTTTAATATACTTTTTGTAAACTGGATGCATAATTTTTCTAACTACAGATACTGATATAGTCTTATCCATCTTATTTGAGACAACCGTTCCAGTTAAAATTCTTTTTGGCATATTTTATTTCTCTTTTCTTTTTTTGTTCATAATAGTTTTTATTCTAGCAATTTCTTTTTTAACTTTGGAAATACGAGATACATTTTCAAGTTGACCGCTTGATTTTTGAAATCTCAAATTAAAAGCTTCTTTTCTATACTCATTTACTTTCTTTTGAAGTTCTATTTTGTCCATTTTTCTCAGCTCTTCTAAATTTTTCATCGCTAACTACCTATTCTGGTTACAAATTTTGTTTGATTAGGTAGTTTAGCGGTTGCTAGCGTAAGAGCCTCTCGAGCTAATTCAACGGAAACTCCGTCTATCTCAAACATTATTTTTCCAGGTTTAACTTTTGCAGCCCAAAATTCAACTGCACCTTTACCTTTTCCTTGCCTTACTTCTGCTGGTTTTTTTGTTACAGGTACATCTGGAAAAATTCGAATCCACACCCTACCTGATCTTTTGAGATGTCTTGATATTGTTCTTCTTGCCGCTTCTATTTGTCTTGATGTAATTCTTGCAGGGCTTAATGCTTTAAGACCAAAAGCTCCGAAGTTTAAAAAATTTCCACCTTTTGAATTTCCGTGCATTCTCCCTTTAAACTGCTTTCTATACTTAGGTTTTTTTGGTTGTAACATTTTTGACCTTTATAAATTAGTTGATTCTGTTTTTTTTACATCTACGTTATTTTCGGAAGCCATAGGATCATGTTCAAGAATTTCACCTTTAAAAATCCAGACTTTTATACCGCATATTCCATAAGTTGTATTCGCTCGAGCGACACCATAGTCTATGTTAGCTCTTAGAGTATGTAACGGAACTCTTCCTTCTCTGTACCATTCCATTCTCGCAATTTCTGCTCCACCCAATCTCCCACTACAATTTACTCTTATTCCCTGTGCTCCTAAACGGATGGCTGACTGAACAGCTCTCTTCATAGCTCTTCTAAATGCAATTCTTCTTTCAAGTTGTTGAGCAATATTATCAGCAACAAGCTTAGCATCAATCTCAGGTTTTTTTATTTCAACAATATTGAGGCTTGCATCACCACCCACCATTTTTACAATATCTGTTCTTAACCTTTCAATATCAGAACCTTTTTTCCCAATGATTACTCCAGGTCTTGCTGTATATACAGTAATTTTTGCAAGCTTAGCTGGTCTTTCAATTAATATTTTAGAGACTCCAGCAACAGACAATCTCTTTTTCAAAAATTCTCTTAACATCAGATCCTCTTCAAGTAGTTTTGCGTAATTTTTTTCTGAGAACCATCTTGACTCCCATGACCTATTTACACCAAGTCTTAATCCTATTGCGTTAGCTTTTTGTCCCATCTTTATCCTTTTTTTGCTCAGATTTAATATTATCTTTTTCAGCTTTTTTTTCATCTTTTTCTTTGACAATAATTCTAATTTTGGAAAATGTTTTAAGGATTTTCCCTGATCTACCTCGAGCTCTGGGTCTAAACCTTTTCATCACCATTGAACGACCTACTGTTGCCTCTTCAACAAAAAGTTTATCAATATCAAGTTGATGATTGTTTTCCGCATTTGATATAGCCGCCTTAAGAATTTTTTGTATATCATGAGAAATTCTTTTTTTTGAAAATTGCAGCATATTAAGGGCACGGTCAGCTTTTTGTCCTCTTATCATTTGCAATAATAAGTTAGCTTTCTGTGGACTAATCTTCAAAGACTTTATTGAGGCCTTAGCACAATTTTCATATTTATTTTCTGAACTAGACACTACTAACTACCCCCTGTTTTTTTATCAGCATTGTGCCCTTTGTAGGTTCTGGTAGGAGAAAACTCTCCAAACTTATGACCGACCATATTTTCACTTACTGAAACTGGTATATGCTTTTTACCGTTATAAACACCAAAAGTTAGACCAACAAATTGTGGAAGTATAGTTGACCTCCTTGACCAAATCTTAATTACGTCATTTCTGCCTGAATTACGAACAGCATCAGCTTTCTTCAGTAAATATGAATCTACAAATGGTCCTTTCCAAATTGATCTTGTCATAATATATACCTATTTTTTATGCCTACTTTTCAAAATAAACCTATCAGTTCTTTTATTATTTCTTGTTCTTTTTCCCTTAGCAGAGAGACCCCATGGAGAAACTGGGTTTCTACCTCCCGAAGTTCTTCCTTCACCACCACCATGTGGGTGATCTACTGGATTCATTGCCACGCCTCTAACTGATGGTCTTACACCAAGCCACCTTTTTCTTCCAGCTTTTCCGAGTTTGATATTTTTTTGATCTGGGTTAGAGACCATTCCAACGGTAGCTTTACACTCAATTCGAACAGCTCTTATTTCACCAGAGGTCAGTTTAACCTGAGCGTAATCTGAGTCTTTACTTGCTAATTGTCCGAATGTACCTGCAGACCTTATCATTTGTCCACCTTTTCCAGGTTTAAGTTCTAGGTTGTGAATTAAAGTACCAACTGGAATATTTTTAAGAGAAAGGCAATTTCCCGGTTTAATATCAGCACTTTCAGCAGAAACTATAGTATCTCCAACAGATAATTTTTGAGGACAAATAATATAACTTACATCATTATCAGTATACTTGATGAGAGCAATAAAGGCAGACCTATTAGGATCATATTCTATCCTTTCAACTTTTCCTTGAACATCAATTTTTTTTCTCTTAAAATCAACTATTCTATACTTTCGTTTATGTCCTCCACCTTTTCTTCTAGCCGTAATATGTCCATGATTATTTCTACCCCCGCTACTTGAAAGTCCTGATACCAAGGATTTAATTGGTTTGCCTTTAAATAGTTCACTTTTTTCAGTTAAGACTAACCCTCTTTGACCTGGTGTCATTGGTTTAAAATTTTTTAAAGCCATGATTATTTAATTCCTGTTGTTAAATCGATTGAATTACCCTCGGCCAAGGTTACAATGGCTTTCTTTGTACTCGCTCTTTTCCCTAACTTGCCTTTAAATCTTTTTATTTTTCCGTTTTGATTTAAAGTATTAACTGATGTTACTTTTACATTAAAAATTTTTTCTATTGAACTTTTAATTTCTTCCTTAGTCGAAGTTTTCGAAACTTTAAACACATATTGATTAAATTGGCTAATCAAGGTCGATTTCTCCGAAATGACAGGAGATCTAATGATTTCAAATATTCTTTCTTGTGAGATACTCATTTTTCAAACCTTTTATGAATTTGCTTAATAACTTCTTCAGTCAAAACCAAAAAATCTCTTTTTACTATTGTATAAACATTTAAGCCGTCTATGGGTAAAACGTCTAGATTAGGTATATTTCTTGATGCTTTCCTAAAATTATCATCCAAGTCTTTTGATGAGATAAAAAGCGCTGATTTTATTCCTAATTTTGAAATTTTAGATGCCAATAAAGAAGTTTTACATTTAGACAAACTTAAGTCATCAACTAATTTCAATTTACCATCAGCTAATTTCTTAGATAAAGCGATTTTAAGAGCAAGTGATCTAACTTTCTTTGGCAACTTGTGAGAATGGGATCTCACTTGGGGACCAAATATAACAGCGCCGCCTCTCATTTGAGGAGAACGCTTACTTCCTTGTCTTGCACTCCCAGTGCCTTTTTGTTTGAAAGGTTTTTTTGTAGTGCCAGATATCTCTGAAATACCTTTAGTTTTATGATTACCACTTTGTTTTTTTGCCATTTGGTATCTTATCATGCTATGGATGATATCTTTTCTATATGGAACACTAAAAATATCCTTATCCAAATCAATATCTTTTAAATATTTATTATCTAATGAGTTAATTTTTTGTTTCATTTGATTCTTTACCTTTATTATCATTATCTAATAAATTATTTTTTGCATTAGAGTTTATATCATCTTTTGTTTTTAGTGATTTCTTATCAGCATTTGCTTCACTATTATCTTTCACATTTGTTTCGGAATTATCAGTTTTTGGAGGTGAAGTATTATTTTTATTAGAAATATCATTTGGACTTTCAAAATTCACATCAGTAGTATTTTGTTTTATTGAATCAGCATTGTTGTTTGTGGGATAAGGTAAGTCTTTATTTTTTTTCTTTACTGAATCATTAATAAGAACAGTAAGACCTTTTGGACCTGGAATACTTCCTTTTAAAATAATTAAGCCTTCATTAATGTTGGTTTGCATTACTTTAAGATTTTGCATAGTTCTCTTAACGTTTCCTAGTCTGCCAGCCATTTTTTTTCCCTTAAAAACTTTACCTGGATCTTGGCATTGCCCAGTAGAACCATGAGATCTATGTGAGATAGAAACGCCATGGGTGGCACGATTCCCAGCAAAATTGTGCCTTTTCATACCTCCCGCAAAACCTTTTCCTATGGTATGACCTGTAACATCAACATACTGACCATTTAATAAATGATTTACTGAAATCTCAGTTCCAATTTCCATAAAACCATCTTCAGATACTCGGAACTCAACTGTATTACATGAGGAATCCAATTTGGCCTTTTTGAAAAAACCAATTTGTGGTTTATTTATTTTATTTTTTCCTCCATATGAAAGTTTTAAAGCGTTATAACCGTGTTTAGTAACTGTTCTTTTATCAATTACTTTAAGATTATCAACTTTTAATATGGTAACTGGTATATTCGTACCATTGCTTTGGAACAAACGTGACATACCAATTTTTTTTGCAACTAAACCTGTTCTCATTTCTATCCTATAATTTAATTTCAACATCAACGCCTGAAGCTAACTCTAACTTCATTAAGGCATCAACAGTCTGGGGAGTCCAATCGGTTATATCCATCATTCTCTTATGAGTTCTCATTTCAAGTTGAGTCCTAGCTTTCTTATCAACATGAGGCGAACTTAAAATTGTATACTTTTCAATCCTCGTTGGGAGTGGAATTGGACCACTAACGTTAGCACCAGTTCTTTTTGCAGTATTCAATATTTCAAGAGTACTTTGATCCAATACCCTGTGGTCATACGCTTTGAGTCTGATTCTAATATTTTGGTTGGCCATAGATTACTCCATTATCTCGGATACAACGCCCGCTCCTACTGTCCTTCCACCTTCTCTTATGGCGAATCTTAGACCTTTATCCATTGCAATTGGGGTTAATAATTCAACCGTCATCGCAACATTATCACCTGGCATTACCATTTCAGTACCAGAAGGTAATTCAATTGTTCCTGTTACGTCTGTAGTTCTAAAGTAAAACTGAGGTCTATAATTTTTAAAAAAAGGAGTGTGCCTTCCACCCTCATCTTTATTTAGCACATAAGCTTCAGCCTTAAATTTTTTGTGAGGTTTGATTGAACCAGGTTTAGCTAAAACTTGTCCTCTTTCAACTTCTTCTCTTTTAGTTCCCCTAAGAAGAACACCCACATTATCTCCGGCTTGACCGCTGTCAAGAAGCTTTCTGAACATCTCAACTCCTGTACAAACCGTTTTGGTGGTATCCTTGATTCCGATAATTTCAATCTCCTCATTAACATTTATAACTCCCTTTTCTACTCTACCGGTCACAACTGTTCCTCTTCCAGAGATTGAAAAAACATCTTCTATCGGCATAAGGAAGGGTTGATCTAAAGGTCGTGCAGGCTGTGGAATATGTTCATCAATCTTAGACATAAGCTCTAAAATTGATTTTTTTCCTGTTTCCTCATTAGTATTCTCAATAGCAGCTAATGCAGACCCTTTGACAATTGGAATATTATCACCATCGAACTCATACTTTGACAATAATTCTCTAACTTCCATCTCAACAAGGTCAACTAATTCTGGATCATCAACTTGATCAATTTTATTCATGTAAACTACTAAAGATGGAACACCTACCTGTCTGGCAAGAAGGATATGCTCTCTTGTTTGAGGCATAGGACCATCTGCTGCATTGACTACTAGAATTGCTCCGTCCATTTGCGCTGCACCTGTAATCATATTTTTTACATAGTCTGCATGACCTGGACAATCAACGTGGGCGTAGTGCCTCTTTTCAGTTTCATATTCAACATGTGCTGTAGATATAGTTATACCTCTCTCTTTTTCTTCAGGAGCTTTATCAATTTGTGAATAATCCATTGCAGTTGCACCCCCAGTCTCAGAAAGAATCTTAGTAATTGCAGCAGTAAGAGTGGTTTTTCCATGGTCTACATGACCAATTGTACCAATATTACAGTGCGGTTTTGATCTATCAAATTTTTCTTTAGCCATTATTTTCTCCTTTTATAATTAACCCGAAACTTTTTCTTTAACTTCCTCTGCAACATTATTAGGAACTTGTTCATAATGATCAAAGGTCATTGTATAACTTGCTCTTCCTTGACTCATTGATCGGAGATTATTTACATAACCAAACATGTTAGCGAGGGGTACCATTCCATTAACCACATGGTTAACACCTCTTTGTTCCATTCCAGAAACTTGTCCCCTTCTAGAATTAAGATCACCAATTACATCACCCATATAATCTTCTGGAGTCACTACCTCAATTTTCATCATAGGTTCTAACAAAACAGCTTTTGCTTTAGGCATTGCTTCTCGAAAAGCTGCTCTTGCAGCTATTTCAAAGGCCATAACACTAGAATCAACGTCATGAAATGCACCGTCGATCAATGTACATTTAAAATCTATAACTGGAAAGCCAGCTAAAAACCCAGATTCAGTTGAAAGTTTTATGCCTTTTTCAACACCTGGAATATATTCCTTTGGAACCCTACCACCAACAATCTTACTTTCAAAAATAATACCTTTACCTGGATCAAGGGGTACGAATTCGAGAATAATTCTGGCGAATTGACCTGCTCCACCAGATTGTTTTTTGTGCGTGTAATCAACTTTAGTTGATTGTGTTATAGTTTCTCTGTAAGCAACTTGAGGTGCACCAACTGTAGCATCAACCTTAAATTCTCTTTGCATTCTATCAACTAAAATCTCTAAATGTAATTCTCCCATTCCTTTCATTACAGTTTGACCGGATTCATGATCAACACTAACCTTAAAGGACGGGTCTTCAGCCGCAAGTCTTTGTAAGGCAACACCCATTTTTTCTTGATCAGCCTTTGTTTTAGGTTCAACTGCAACTTCAATAACGGGATCAGGAAATTCCATCCTTTCAAGTATGACCGCGTCTTCTGGTTTACATAAAGTATCACCTGTAGTGGTATCTTTTAAACCAGCAACTGCTATTATGTCTCCCGCATAAGCATGTTTAATATCTTCTCTTGAATTAGAATGCATTTGAAGCATCCTTCCAAATCTTTCTCTTTTATCTTTTACAGAGTTTAAAACGGATGATCCAGCCTCAATAGAACCGGAATAAACGCGCATAAAAGTTAAGCTACCTACGAAAGGATCATTCGCTATTTTGAATGCTAACGCAGAAAAAGGCTCTGAATCTGAACTTTTTCTCACAATTTCTTCTTTCTCATCACCATGTTTTACACCTTTAATTGGGGGCACATCTAGTGGAGATGGTAAATAATCAACAACAGCATCAAGCATCGGCTGGACACCTTTATTTTTGAAAGCACTTCCACATAAAATTGGAACAAACTTCGAGTCAATTGTTCCTTTTCTTATCAATTCCTTAATTTTTTCTTCATTAGGAGGTTCACCATCCAGGTACTTTTCCATGATATCGTCATCCATTTCCACAATATTTTCGATCATTAATTCTCTGTACTTAGTTGCTTCTTCTTTAAGATTTTCTGGAATATCATCATAATTAAACTTTGCTCCAAGTGACTCATCCTGCCACAAAATAGCTTTCATTTTAACTAAATCAACAACACCCACAAAATCTGCTTCAGACCCTATTGGCAGTTGAATAACTAACGCATTACATCCCAATCTATCCTTTATCATGTCGACACATCTGAAAAAATTTGCTCCGGTTCTATCCATTTTATTAACAAAACACATTCTAGGAACACCATATTTATCAGCTTGTCTCCAAACTGTTTCAGACTGGGGCTCAACTCCAGCAACAGAATCAAAAACACAAACCGAACCATCAAGAACTCTCAAGGACCTCTCAACCTCAATCGTAAAATCAACATGACCTGGGGTATCAATAATATTGATTCTTTTATTGTTCCAAAAACAAGTTGTTGCTGCAGAAGTAATTGTAATTCCTCTTTCCTGTTCCTGCTCCATCCAATCCATTGTCGCAGCTCCGTCGTGCACCTCTCCAATTTTGTGAGAAACTCCAGTGTAATAAAGAATTCTTTCCGTAGTTGTGGTTTTTCCGGCATCTATATGAGCCATAATCCCAATATTTCTGTAATTTTCAAGTTGTGTCTGTCTACTCATATCACCACCTGTAATGAGCAAACGCTCTATTAGCTTCAGCCATTTTGTGGGTATCTTCTCTTTTCTTTACAGAAATACCCTTATTTTCGTAAGCATCCAACAACTCTGCAGAAAGTCTGTCTATTATAGTTTTTTCAGATCTTTTTCTAGATGCACTAACTAACCACCGTATAGCTAGGGCCTGCGCACGTTCAGATCTAACTTCAACTGGAACCTGATATGTAGCACCACCTACTCTCCTTGATCTTACTTCAATCCCAGGTTTTACATTATTGAGAGCCTGTAAAAAAATCTCAATAGGTTCCTTATTTTTAATTATTTTATTCGCTTTTTCCAGAGCTTTGTATACAACTTTTTCTGCCAAAGATTTTTTCCCATCAAGCATCATTATATTTATAAATTTAGATAAAATATAATCTCCAAATTTTGGATCAGGATATATAGTTCTTTTTTCTGCTGCTCTTCTTCTTGACATAATAAATCACTTTGGTCTTTTGGTTCCGTATTTAGATCTTCTTTGTTTTCTATCTTTTACGCCTTCAGTGTCAAGCACACCTCTCAAGACATGGTATCTGACACCAGGTAAGTCTTTAACTCTACCACCTCTGATCAAAACAACTGAATGTTCCTGGATATTATGACCTTCTCCTGGAATATAACTTGTTACCTCAAAACCGTTTGTGAGCTTGACTCTTGCAACCTTTCTAAGTGCAGAGTTAGGCTTTTTTGGTGTTGTAGTATAAACCCTAGTACAAACACCTCTTTTTTGAGGACAAGCGTTTAAAGCTGGGACTTTATTTCTTTTTAACTGTTTCGCTCTTGGAGAACGAATCAGCTGATTAATAGTAGGCATTTTTGTTTCCTAATAAAAATATTGAAATTGTGTTTAGCAATTGCCACGACCAATTATTCCTGCATATTAATACTTCTTTTTAACTAGTCAACAAAAGAATTAATTTTAAAAAAATAGTAATATTAATTCATTTCTGTAGATTTAGCTTCCTGATTTGCAGCCTCAGAAACCTCTAAGAGTTCTTTATCTTTTTTAGCAGCTTCTACTTTAGCTTGGGCTAGGAAAGAACCTGTTCCACAAGGTACCAACCTTCCAACAATTACATTTTCCTTTAATCCAATAAGACTATCAACCTTTCCAGAAACGGATGCTTCGGTCAGAACTCGAGTGGTTTCTTGGAATGAAGCAGCAGAAATAAAGCTATCTGTTTGCAAAGAAGCTTTTGTAATACCAAGTAATATTGGATTCGCTTTCGCAGGCTTTTGTCCCTCAGAGATAGCTTTATTATTTGCGTCAGTAAATTCTTTTTTGCTAATCTGCTCACCTACTAGCAAAGTGGTATCTCCAGTCTCAATCACCTCAACCTTCTGCATCATCTGCCTAACTATAACTTCTATATGCTTGTCATTAATTTTTACACCTTGCAATCTATACACATCCTGAACTTCCTTAGTTAAGTAATTTGACAACTCCTCGATTCCTTTTATTCTGAGAATATCGTGTGGTACTGCGCTACCTTCTACCAGTACATCACCAATTTCAACAAAATCACCTTCTTGAACAGATAGATGTTTTGTTTTAGAAATAACGTATTCAATTGGCTCTTGGAGTTTATCCTTTGGAACAATAGATATTTTTCTTTTCATTTTGTAATCTTTACCAAAACTAATAGTTCCAGAAATCTCTGCAATAATAGCATGATCTTTTGGTTTACGAGCCTCAAATAGCTCAGCTACTCTTGGAAGACCTCCAGTTATATCTTTTGTTTTTGATGATTCTTTAGGAACTCTCGCAATAAAGTCACCCTCACTTATTTTGTCACCAGAATTAACTCCCAATATCGCATCAACTGGCAATTCATAGGATGCTGCACTGCCATTTTCCAGGGTAAGTATTTTTCCTTTCTGAATCTTATCATGAATCTCAATTCTGGGTTTTAATGCCTGGTATTTAGCTTGTTGTTTCCAATCAACAACCATTTTACTTGATAAACCGGTTGACTCATCTATAACTTCTCTGGTTGAGATTCCGTCTTCAATATCTTTAAAAATTACATATCCTTTGGTTTGAGATATTATAGGCAATGTAAAAGGATCCCATTCAGCAAGTATCTTACCTTTCTCAATTTTATCTTTTTCTTTAACATTGAGTTTGGAACCTGCAGGTAATCTATGCCTAGCTTTTTCCTTATCATCTTGATAAACACAGAGCTGAGCACTTCTGGATAGATTGATAGAGTTCCCGTTAGAATCTTTTGCTAAATTTACATTAATAAATTTGATTTCACCGCTCACATTAGATTCAATATTTGAGACTTCTGAACCTTTTTGAGCAGCTCCACCTATATGAAAAGTTCTCATGGTTAATTGTGTTCCCGGCTCACCAATTGATTGAGCGGCAATTACACCTACAGCCTCACCAATATTAACAATTGTACCTCTAGCAAGATCTCTACCATAGCATTTAGCACAAACTCCAAACTTAGCCTCACACTTCAATACAGATCTAATCTTAACCTCCTCAATTCCACTAGCGTCAATCAAAGGAAGATGTTCTTCTGAAACAATCTCACCAGCACTTAATATAACCTTTTTATCTGATGGATTAATTAAGTTCTCAGCTAATGTCCTTCCTAATATTTTTTCTGACAACTCATCAATAACTTCTCCACCCTCAACCAAAGCTTTTACTGTAATATATTCAGTGGTAAAACAATCATCTACTGTCACAATACAGTCTTGAGCAACATCAACAAGTCTCCGCGTCAAATATCCGGAATTCGCAGTCTTTAAAGCTGTATCAGCAAGACCTTTTCTTGCTCCATGAGTAGAATTAAAATATTCAAGTACCGTTAAACCTTCTTTAAAATTAGAAATAATGGGATTTTCAATTATTTCTCCTGACGGTTTTGCCATTAATCCTCTCATACCAGCTAATTGCTTAAGCTGAGCAGCTGAGCCTCTAGCCCCAGAATCAGCCATCATATAAACTGAATTAACATTAGCAATATCATCGCTAACCTTTGGAACCATAATTTTTGTCATTTCTTCAGCAACATCATCAGAACATTTTGCCCAAGCGTCTACAACTTTGTTATATTTCTCACCCTTAGTTATCAAACCCTCTGCATATTGCTTTTCGTAATTTTTAACCATTTTAGATGTTGAATCTAGAAGCTTAGTTTTACTGTCTGGAATTAATAAATCATCTTTTCCAAAAGATATTCCAGCCTTACAAGCTTCTTTAAATCCTAAGTCCATTAATTTGTCGGCAAAAATCACAGTTTTCTTTTGACCACAATGTCTGTAGACTAAATCAATTGCGTTACTGATCTCTTTTTTTGTTAAAGTTCTATTGATTATACTGAAATCAACTTTAGGATGCCTCGGTAATATTTCACTTAAGAGCATTCTTCCTGGTGTGGTTTCAACAATTACAGTTTTTAACTCATAATTTTCATTTACAGTCTCATATCTAGATTTTATTTTGGATTGTAATGAAACATGATTATTTTCAAGTGCCATTTGAATTTCACCGACGTTTGAAAATATCATTCCCTCACCTTTTGAACCATCAGTAGCTAGACTTAAATAATAAAGTCCTAAAATCATATCTTGAGAAGGAACAATTATAGGTTTACCATTAGCTGGAGAAAGAATATTATTTGTTGACATCATCAAAACTCTTGCTTCGAGTTGCGCCTCAAGCGATAAAGGCACATGAACAGCCATTTGATCGCCGTCAAAATCCGCATTAAATGCAGTACAAACTAGAGGATGAAGTTGAATTGCCTTT